>JAEEGJ010003789.1_pt1 | contig 54993 bp, 50 predicted proteins | sample 8958761 | NCBI WGS metagenome assembly JAEEGJ01 (sample SAMN16246546, study PRJNA631951) | gut metagenome | biome: gut microbiome; feature: rumen; material: RS-attached | host: Bos | place: Iran: Karaj | collected 2018-10
GTAACAATTTCATTTCTATCAGCAGTAGATAATTTAGTATCAGTAACAGCATCATATGCATCTAATGTACCATTTGAATATAAATATAAATTATACTCATCAAAGGCATAAACTTTGTTTATGCTAAATAAAAAAATAATAATTGTAAATATAAATATACTAATCCTTTTCATAATAACCAATCTCCTATAATAATTATATTATTATTTATTTAATAAATAAATAGAATTATTATCTTGATTCAATAAGGACTCATTTTTAATAATTACATCTAATTGATTTCTAGCTGATTCATTAAGTTTAATTAATCTTTCACTTTGTTTAATACCTAACTTAATATATTCTGAATTAGCTATTTCTAAATTATTAAGTATTATTAATTGTATTATATTAGCATAATCTCTAATATTAGTTTCTTTAGGGAGTTCTTTATTATTTAATCTCCACTCACCAGCAGTCATTCCAAAAAGCGCTACATTTAATACATCTGCTTCATCAGCATATACTGTTTTCTTTTGTTCTTCATTTAATGTAGGAATAATATATTTATGAATAGTATCAGTTTGAATAGAATAATTAATCTTAGTAAATAATCTTGCTACATTCCATTTAATATCAATATCTTTCATTTCTTTTTCTTTAAGTCTTTCAAACTCTTTAATTAGATATAGCTTAAACTCCGGACTTAACCAACTAGCAAATTCAAAAGCAATATCTGGATAAGCAAATGTTCCGATACTGTATTTTCCACTACTTGGAATTATACCAATTGCATTAAAATCTTTTTTCCATCTATTTGGTGTCATAGTAAAACGATTGTATCCAACTTCATTAATTTTAATTCTGTGGGATTCCACGGAATTAAAATTTTCATTGTGTAATTCCTCCCATAGATTATAAAAGGCAAATGATTCTTTATTGGACATCCAATTTCTTATAACTCCTGACGGATCTTCTGAATTTTGTGATTTAGCTAAGTCTGTTAATGAGATATAATCAACATTTCCAACTCTTAAGACTCTTACTATTTTATCCTGCACTTTCATTTCTGTTATTAAATCTTTTTTCATAAATATCACGTCCAATCTCTTTAAAATTTACATTTATTATAAAACAATTGTTTGTTTTTGTCAAGTGTATTTTTACAATTAAAAAACAAAGGAAGAACTAAATAAGAACAATTATGCCCTTATTTAAGTTCTCCCTTTCAAGCCTCTTAAAATTAATTTGTTTTTTCATCTTCATTCTTTTCTTTTTGTTTTATTGAGTCAACTATAGAAATAAAGCTAATATCCTCTCTTTTTTCATCAGAATTAAATTTATCATATTCATTAGCAAGTTGCTCTATTTTCTTTCCTCTTGTAACTAAATTTTGCAAATCACTATTTACAAAATTAGATATTTTACTTATGCCTTCGTTATTAAATTTAACAATTCCATCACTTAGTTTTGTTGCTCCATCATTTAACTCTTTTGTTCCGTCTTTTAGCTGTGAAACGCCTTTATCTAATTCTTTTATTCCTGCTGTTAAAGGTGTTAACCCTTCATTTAATAATGTTTCCATTTGATTTTTTACTTGTTTTAAAACTTCTGTTTTTACTTCATCAGAAACTGTATCTGCAACCGTCATAGCAGTTTTTTCTGCGACACTTGGTGCAACTTGTTTTGCAACATTTTCTGCTGTTCCACTTGCAACTTGTTTTGCTAAATCTTCTAACTTTGTACTAATTGTCTTTTTAGTTTCTTCATTTGCCATTTGGCTAACAATTTGATTTGCAGTCTCTTTAACACTAGCTTCTGCTACACCTTTTATAACACCACTTGATAATCCTTTTGATGTAACTGTTGCTGCTACAGTAGCTGCTTTTGTTGCAACTCCTTTTATTTCTTTTTCTTCTGCTGAAATATGTTTATCTACTTCTTTTTGAGCTTCATCTGTTGCTTTTTTACCTGCTTCTTTTTCAACATTTCCAACTATTTTATCTACCATTTTTTTTGTATCTTCATCTAAGTTTTTATACTCTTCACTATCTTTATAGTCATTTCCTACAGAAACTGTTATATCATTAACTTTTGCATTTTTAGATAAGTCACTTAAATCTATCGAATTTATTCCAGCTTGTACTGCTTGTTTTTCAATTGCTGAAAGTTGTGGTTCCATAGCTTTTGAAACACCTTGGCTAATTCCTGTTACAAGTTCTGGCATTTTTGAGCTTATTTTGTTTTTTATTAAACTCATTGCTCCATTTAATACTGTACCTTCTTGTTTCTTTATTTCATTTACTGCACCTTTTTCTGCTATACTTTTTATTCCATCAACTTCTTTTTCTATACTTGTAGATGCTTGTTTTCTTGCTTGTGCTCCAATTGAACTTAAAGTTTTTTCATCAAGTACTTTTTCGTTATTGTTTTCCATTCCTTTTATTGAATTTATTACTTGATTTTTAATTTCCTTACTTCCTTCATAAACTTTAAAAGTTCCACTTTTTAGCTCTTCTGCTCCATCATCTAATTGTTTTGTTCCTTTATTTAATTCTTTTGATCCATCTTCAATTGTATTTATTCCATTTTGTAATTCATTTACTTTATCAAATAAACCATCTAATTCACTCCAATTTATATCTTCTGTTAAAACTTTTGGAGTTGCGTAAGTCATTATATTAGACATTTCAAAATTGGTAGATTCCATTGTTATTTCTATTGAATCAGGTATTTCTATTTTAGAAAGTTTTCCACTTAAATTTAAACTTTCTTCTAATCCTGGGAAAACAGCTCCAACTATAATTGTTTTATCACCATTTTCAACAATTCTTCCACCTTTTGAAACTTTTATGTTTTTATTGTTTTTGTTATTTATTACTGTACCTAATGCAACCATAAAAGGTGTATATATTGTTTGACTTTTTCCATTTATAACAACATTTTTAGCAGATTTGTTCTTATACTCAATTTTAATAGTAATTTCTCCACTTTTACCCAATAATTCTTCAGGTTTAATATCTTCTCCATCTAATTTATATGTTATTTTAGACTCCAATGGTAATTCTTTTTCTGTTTCTTCTTGCTTTAAATCTTCGCCATCTTTTGTTGTAACTATAGTTTTATATACATCTCCATTTGAATTCATTTTACTATATATTGTCTCTTTATTAGCAATTGCATATACTGGTGAAACATAAGCAATTGTTGTAATTAATGCTATTAATGAAATTGCACTTTTTAAAAATCTTTTCATAAATATATCATCCTTTCCTAATTTATTTTTTTCATACCCACAGTACTCTTACAAATCACTTTATCAAAAATCATCAAAAATGCTGCAAGCATTAAAACAACTGTAATTGTACTAACTATAGCTCCTCTTGCCATTAAAGTACAAAGCGATCCTATCATTTCTATATTTGAATAAACTCCTACTCCAAAAGTTGCTCCAAAGAAACATAAACCACTTACAAATATTGAATTTACAGATGTTCCTACTGCATGCTCAATTGCTTCATGTTTATTTTTTCCTTTTTTTCTCATTTCAATATATTTTGTAGTTATCAAAATTGCATAATCTATTGTCGCTCCAAGTTGAATTGTACCAATTACAATTGATGCAACAAATGGTAAAGTTGTATGTGTATAGAATGGAATTCCCATGTTTATAAATATGGCAAACTCAATTATGCATATTAAAATTACTGGTAATGAAATTGATTTTAATACAAACATCATGATTACAAATATTATTGCAATAGATACTGTATTAACACTATTAAAGTCATGGTCTGATACTTCTACCAAGTCATTCATTAAAGGTCCTTCACCTGCAAGAATTGCATTTTTGTCGTATTTTTCAATTACTTTATTTACTTCTTCTATCTGTTTATTTAGCTCATTTGTAGCCATTTCATATTTAGAATTTATAACTACTAATTGATATTTTTCATTTTTTATTTTGTAGCTTAAATCTTCTGGTAACATTTCTGTTGGAATACCTGCTTTTGATAATTTAGATAAACTTAAGCTCCAATCAATTCCTTCTACGTTATCTATTTCATCAAGCATCTTATTTACTTTTTCATCACTTAAATTACTATCTACTAAAAGTATCTCTGGAGATACTATTTTAAACTTTTCTTTTACTTCTTTATTTGCAGATACACTTGCTAAACTTTCTGGTAAAGATGCATCTAGCTTGTAATATACTTCTGTATTTTTATATCCATAATATGCAAATGGTAAAATTACAAAAAATGCAACTGCTAAAATAATATAATGTTTTGTAACAAATTTTGTAATTGTTTTAAATTTAGGTAAAACTTCTTTATGTTTTGTTTTTTCAATAGCTTTATTAAATGTAAGTATTAGAGCTGGCAATACTGTAATTACACATACAAGTCCAAATAGAACTCCTTTTGCCATTACAATTCCGATATCTTTTCCAAGTGTTAAATCCATACTACATAATGCCAAGAATCCTGCAATTGTTGTTAAAGAACTTCCTATAACAGATGTCATTGTCTTTGAAATTGCTATGCTCATTGCCTCATTTATATTTTTTGTATGTTCTTTTTCTGCCACAAAACTATGGTATAAAAATATTGCAAAATCCATTGTAACACCAAGTTGTAAAACTGCACTTATTGCTTTTGTAATATATGAAATCTGTCCTAAAAATATATTTGTACCCATATTATAAAGTATTGCAAATCCTATGTTTAAAAGTAATAAAACTGGTGCAACAAAAGAATCTAATGCAAGTTGTAAAATAACTAAGCAAAGTGCAACTGCAATTACTACATATATTAAAATCTCTGATTCTGATAAACTCCTTGTGTCTAATAGTGTTGCAGACATTCCGCTTATTTTGCATCTTTCATCTGTTATTTCTCTTAACTTTTCAATAGATTTCATTGTTTCATCAGATGAGATTGCATCTTTAAATGTAACCATCATAAGTGTTGAACCATCTTTATATACCTTGTCTTTTATTTCATCTGGTAGCATTTCGATAGGTATCTCCTCACCCACTACATCTGCTATGCTGGCACAAATTTCTACATTGTCTATCTCTTTTTTTACTTTTTCTTCTAGCTTAAGAATATCTTTTGTAGGCATATTATCTAATACAACAATTGAATATGCTCCTGTTTTAAAATCTTTTGAAAGTATATCTTCTCCTTGTACTGTTTTTATTGTATCTGGTAAATATGTTAAAATATCGTAATTAATTCTTGTTGACTTATATCCAATTAATGATGGAATAAGTAAAATTATTGCTATAATAAGAATTAATTTGTTATGTTTTACTATAAAACTGCTTATTTTCTGCATTTTCTCTCCTCCTTATATTTAATACATATTCAATTATATTCCAAAAATGACCAATAGTCAATATATTTTATTAAAAAAATTGACTAAAAGTCATTTTTACTTTATAATATATAAGAAAAGTTGATTTATATTATTTTTTATGACATAATGTTAATATAAATTTTCGTTTTTTTAGTGAATTAAATTCTAATCTAAACAAGAAAGGATGTATTAAAAAATGAAAAGAGAAAAAGATCCAGAAAAAGAAAATAGATTATTAGAAAGTGCATTTAAACTTTTTACTGAAAAAGGAATAAAAGAGACTTCTATTCAAGGTATAGTAGACGAATCAAATGTAGCTAAAGGCACATTTTACTTATACTTTAAAGATAAATATGAGCTTAGAGATATATTAATTGAAAAAAAATCGAAAAAATTATTTAATGATGCAGTATGTGAATTAAGAAAAAACTATATAAAGTCTTTAGATGATCAAATTATATTTATTGTAAATTATATAATTAATGTTTTGTCTAAAAACACCGTTTTATTAAAGTTTATCTCAAAAAATCTTTCTTGGGGAGTATTTAGCCAAACCGTAACTAAGCTTTATCAAAAATCAGAAAGTGAAGATGATGGATTTTATCAGCTATTTTTAAAAGGAGTTCATGAACAAAACATTAAACTTAAAAATCCTGAAGTTACTTTATATATGATAATAGAGCTTGTTAGTTCAACTTGTTTTAATTCCATAATGTATAATGAACCACTTCCTATTGAAGAATATAAGCCATTTTTATATGATACAATAAGAAAACTAATGCATGAATAAATAATGTATACTCACTTGCAGGTGCTACTACTTGCAAGTATTCTATTATAAACTATGTTTAATATTGCTTTTATCCACTTATATATGAAAGTTTTATTTATATAATAGACATTGAAAAGAGGGATTTTAATGATAATATTAAACGTAGAAAAGCTTTTAAAAGAACAGGGAAAAACAAAATCATGGTTATGTAATGAAATGGATATAACTTTTTACAATTTAAATAAAGCCATAAAAGGTGGAAAAAAATCTATTTCATATAAATATCTTGAAGGCTTCTGTAAAAACTTAAATTGTTCTTTTGATGAACTACTTACTCTTGTTGAAGAAAAAGATACTGAAACATAAAAAAGGTCTATGTCGGTGATTATTTCACCTTCGTAGACCTTTTTATTGAGTTTATTCTTCTTCTACAATTAAAGAATCAATATCTTTTGCAAAACTCTTTAAAATAACTGTTTTTATTGTCGTTTCTTTTCCTTTTAAGTAATCTAATATCATACGTCTTAATGAACTCATATTCTTAGCTTCTTCTTTTACTATTTCAGGATGATTTTTTGCTCTTTTCATCATTCTTTCTTTAATAATTACAGTATCTTCATTTGTTGCACAAGATAGTCTTTGCAATATTTGATATGGATCAAAATATTTAAAAATAGGTATATCCATACATTCTTTATCAAATCTTTCATAAAATTTTTCCATTTTCATTGGAATATTTTTAAATATTTCCTCTGCTTTAATTTCATATTCCTTTTCTAATAATTCTTCATTTAATTCATTAAAACTATTTATAACTTCATTTATATCATCAGATGAATTATAAATTGAAATTTTTTCTAGTTCTTCACGTACATTAGGGAAATATCTTGAATGTACTACAGCTAAATTCATTCCTGCTATAAAGTCATCTTTTAAAGTTTTCAAATCATAATTTATTAAGTTATTATTATAAAAATAGATATAGTATACAAATAATTTTGCAATTTCTATTAATTGTAAATTTCCTTTTTTTACATCTTCTAATGCTTCATATATAATATCAAAAAATTTATCATCAGGTATTTTCCAATACTCTTCAACTAAAATTCTTTTATATGCAGGCATGTTCTTTTCACCACTTGAAGATAACTCAGCCTCTTCCATATCTTTTTTAAATAATTTCATATCAAAAATTCTAGTTCTAATATAATATTCTATAAATTTAAAAAATCTATATTCTGCTTTGAAGTTATAATAATAATTACTATCAAATTCTTTAATATAAAATTGTCTATTGTCCATTAAAACTCTAGAAGATACAAGTATAGATTTATATTCCTCATTGCTGTTAATATTTTTAAATTTTTCTTTTGTTATTTTTCCTGCTTTAATTTCAAAAGATGCTGCAATAGTAAATATAAGCATTGTTTGCATTACTAATTTATTTGTATTTGGATAAAACTTATCTGTCATTTCATATATTTTTTTGAAATCATTTAAGGCCTGTTTTAAAATACGTAAATTTCTAGTTCCGCTTCTTTTAAATGTAGCCATTATTAAGCTAGAATTTTCCCTTAAAAATCTGACCAATCCTGAATTTGATTCATATCTCATAAGTATTCCATTTATAATGTAATCAAATTTAGGAGCATATTCAAATGTTTCACCTATAAGTTTTTCTTTTATTCTTTCATAGTCATTTGTTCTTTCAAATACTGTTTCTATTCTATCTTTTATTTTTTCTACCATTGGAAGCTCGTTATTATTCAAATCTCCTTGCTTATCTAAAAGATATGTTGCAATAAAAGTTTTCATTTCTAAATTTTCGCTTTTCATTTTTGTAGCAAGTTCTTTTTCATTACAAATAATTATTGTTTTCATATGGTCATGTTCTACAAAATTATTTATGTATCCTAATATATCTATAACATCAACATTTGCTCTTTCTAGGTCATCAAAACACAACACTTTATCTGTAATAGAAAAGAATTCGTCATAATCCAATTTATCTCCATTTTGTGCAACACCAAAGAAATTTGCCATATCTAAACTTGTTTTTGCATACTCTGGAATTGCAGTTTGCTTATGTGTAGTCATATATTTTTTTAGACCTTTATCCATAAGTTGAGTTGTTTCTATAAAGATTTTTTTACTAATTTCTTCAAGATTAGAAATACCATATAAAGACATGTATATAGTTTTATACTTTTTTCCATTTAATGTAAGAGATTCTATTTTTCTTTTAATTTGATTATTCCAGAAATATGTTTTTCCTGCTCCCCACTCTCCATTTATCATTATCGCATAATCTGTATAATCAGATCTAACATAGTCTAATACACTTTCTAATAAATCATCCATATTCTTCTCTCCTTTTTCAAATTAGTCTTTTGCTATTGAAAAAACTCCGACACTACTTGCATAATTTTCTATTAATACTTTTGCACATTCATTTACAGTATTTCCAGTTGTAAAAATATCATCTATTAATAAAATTTTCTTTTGATATATTTTTTCTTTATTTTTTATTGTATATACGTCTTTAACATTACTTTTTCTTTTCTCTTGTCCCATCTCACTTTGAGGCTTATTATCTTTTATTTTAACTAAAATGTTTTCTTCATAGCACATGTTTAACGTTTTTGCAATTTTTCTTGCAATTAATGCACTTTGATTATACCCTCGTGTGTTTAATCTTTTTTTACTTATTGGTACTGGCATGATTATATCATACTTTTTTATTTGTGCACATATTTTTTCATTATTTTTTATTATTTCTACAAAAGTGTTATAAATGTATGATTTTTCTTTAAATTTATAATTCAATATTATATTTCTTATTTCTCCACTATATCGAAACAAATAAATATGTTCATCAAAAAAACTTGATGTATTTTTGTAATCTTCTATTTTTAATAAAGTGTTTTTTTGAATTTGAATTTTGCATTTATTGCAAAGTGAATTTCTATCTAGTTTTCCACAAAAGCCACACACTTGTGGAAAAAATATGTCTAAAATTTTGTTAAGTATCTTATTTCCTCCTTGTTATTTTAACTTTCTTTTCGCATTTTTAGCTTGTACTTCAATCCTGTATTTCTTTTTTTGCTATCTACATTGTTAATCATAAATTCTGTTACTTTTTTGTCTCCAACAATTATTAATAAGTCTTTTGCTCTTGTAATTCCTGTATATAAAAGATTTCTTGTAAGAAGCACTGGAGCTGTTCTTGGAACACACATAATAACTACATCAAACTCACTTCCTTGTGCTTTATGAATAGTGATTGCATAACTATGTTCAATTTGTTCTAAATCAGTATAAGCATACTTTGCAACTTTATCATCATCAAATTTTATAGTTACACTTTTTTCTCTTTCATCTATTGCAACTATTGTTCCTATCTCGCCATTAAACACTCCTGTTCCATAATCTATGCCATCTTCTCTATATGGGTTTTCTTTTTCCCATGTCATATCATAATTATTTTTTACTTGCATTATTCTGTCACCAACTCTGTATATTGCCCCATTTGCTCTTTTCTCATCTTTAAACTTATCCTCTGGATTTAAAGCATTTTGTAAATATGCGTTTAGCTCTTTTGTTCCAAGCATTCCCTTTTTAGTTGGTGTTAAAATTTGAATATTTTTAAAAAAATCGTAATCTCCATAATTTTGAAGTCTTCCTGTACATAAAGATAAAACTTGATATAGCACTTTTTCCGGATTTGCTTCATTTATAACAAAAAAGTCCTGTTTTGAATCTTCTTCTAAATCTTCTTTTGGTAAGAAATACTCTCCTTCATTTACTCTATGTGCATTTACAACTATTTGACTTTTTGCAGCTTGTCTAAATACTTTATCTAAATGAATTGTAGTTACAACCTCAGATTCAATTAAATCTTTTAAAACACTTCCAGGTCCAACAGATGGAAGCTGGTCACTATCTCCAACTAAAACAAGTTTTGTTCCTTTGTATAAAGAACTTACAAGATAGTTCATCAAAAACATATCTACCATAGAAACTTCATCAACAATTACAACATCTGCATCTATTGGAGTTCCTTGATATTCTTTTTGCTTTTTTAGAAATATATCATCATCAAATTTTCCTATTTCTAAAAGCCTATGAAGAGTGCTTGCATCTTCTCCTGTTGTTTCTGTGATTCTCTTTGCTGCTCTTCCTGTTGGTGCACAAAGAACAACCTTTTTCCCTTTAGCTTGATAAATCTCTATAATAGACTTAATAATTGTTGTTTTTCCTGTACCTGGTCCTCCAGTTATAATACTTACATTGTTATCATTTACGGCTTCTATAGCTTCTTTTTGTTTTTCTGAAAGTTCTATGTCATCAATAATCTCAATTTTACCTAATTCCTTTTTTATGTTTTTTACATACTTTAAATTTTTTGCATTATCTAAATCTATAATTTTATTAGCTATGCTATTTTCTGTATTAAAAAAGTTTGCAAGATATACCCAAGTTTCTCCGTTTTCTCGCTCTTCTTCTACAATTTCTCCTGTAGCTTTTAAATTAATATAACTATTTTCAATATCTTCTACAGAAATTTCTAAAAGACTTCTTACATACTCTATTAAATTTTCTTCAAGTGTACAACAATGTCCATTATATGTAATTCTAATAAGTGCGTATTTTATAGCACTTTTTACTCTTTTATCATTGTTTTGCTCCATTCCTAAATCCATTGCCATTTTATCAACTTGTTTAAAATCAACACCTCTTGCAATATCGATTAAAATATATGGATTTGCTTCAATTTGCTCAATTGCATTTATTCCAAGCTCATCATAAACTCTTTTAGAATTTTCTGCTCCTATTCCAAACCTTTCTAAAAATCCTACTATCTGCCATACTTCCCAATGTTCTATGAAACTTTCTGATATTTCTAATGCTTTCTCTTTTGTAATTCCTTTAATCTGCGAAAGTTTTAAAGGTTGTAATTTTATAACATTAATTGTGTCTTCCTGAAAAGTATTTATAATCTTTCTTGCAGTTGCAGGTCCAACACCTTTTATCATTCCATTTCCTAGATATCTTTCTAAAGCTTCAAGTGTTTGTGGCATAAGCTTTTCAAATGTATCTACTTTAAATTGTCTTCCATATTCTTTGTGCTCAACAAATCTACCTACTATTTTTAGTTCATCTCCTTCTACTACAAATGGTAGGTATCCTACAATCGTTATTAAATTATCTTCTTTGCCATCGATCTCATCTACATACATCTCTGCAATCGTATAACTATTTACTTCGTTTTGATAGATTATTGATGTTATTTCTCCTGTTAGTTCCAAAGCATCCTCCTGTAATTTTTCTCTTTATTTATGTTAGAATTCTATCACTTTTTTTGTGGGTTGTCTAGTGGCGAGTTCTATCATTTTTGGCTGCATGATTTTTTTGTACGGTTGACATCCTTATATTTCTTTTAAAAGTAATTCTATTATATTGCCACTTTCTATTTTATTAATTCCAAAGCATTTTTTTCCAAGGTCTTTTATTGATGCACCTAAATGATACATTTCTTTTTCATCTAATATTATAAATCTATCGTGAAATTTATCTGTTTTAGCAACTTTAAGTGTAGGATATTGTTTATTAAATTTTTGAATATCTATATTTTTTATATTGCTTCTATTTGATGTTAAAATTACAACTTCCACATTATCTTTCTTCTTAGATAGCATTTCCAATATACTGTCATCCACATAATTATCTATTATTGTAATTTTATTATTTGCCTTTTTTATAATATCGATTATCAAGCTATATGCATCATAAATTTGTCCATTAAAAAAAATTCTTTGGTTTTCTATTTGTTTTTCTTGTAATTTGTCAAATACTATATCAAATTTTTTATCATGTTCTATCAATCTATACTCCACTGATGTTAATCGTTCAAATACTTGTCCATTTTCTTTAAGAAAATGTCTCATAATCACAAATGCATTCATAATATTTATGCTTACTTGAACAGCTATTTTGTTTTTTAACAAAGGCGCAAGCATTGCTATTCCTTGTTCTGTAAATACATATGGTAAGTATCTTCTTCCTCCATAATTTCCTGTTCCCAAACTTGAGGTCACAAATTGTGACCTCAAGTTTTCTAACTCACTTTCTGTAAGTTGAAAGCAAAAGCCTTCTGGAAATCTTTCAATATTTCTTTTTACAGCTTGATTTATCTTTTTAGTTTCATAATGATATAAATTTGCAACATCAGAATCTATCATTACCTGCTTTCCTTTTATGGTATAAATCATTCCTTGAATTTCTTCTATTGTAGTTAATTCTAATTCTTCCTCCATATTTTATTCTCCTTTCTTTTCAACTCAATTATTCTAATTCCTGATAATTTGTTCTATTCAAAAAAATACTTTTTAATTCTTCAAGCATTTTCTCACTTCGTATTTTTCTAATTCTTTCATCTTCTCTATATTCTTCTACTGTCCATTTTTTTAGCCTTGATAAAGCAAGTTTTTTATTTTGTTTTAATAAATCAATTACATCTTTTATCATAACTATTTCCTCATAAGATATTTCCTTATCTGATACAAATTGTGTATCTAACGCAAACTCATACTTTACTTCTGTATCTGTACAAATTATTTTAGCAATAATAATAAGATTTCCTATCTCAACTAAAAACTCATTAGAACTAAAATTAGTTCTTAGCTCATATCCTTCCAAAACTTTCTTTTTAATTTCTTGTTTTAAATCTCTTAAATTCATATTTTCCCCCATAATATATTAAATTTTTGATATGCGATCACAAATTGTGACCGCAAATATTTTTCTACCCAGCATTTTCATTTTGTTGTAATTCAAAGATAGTCTTTTGACTTTCTATTTCTGCTCTTAATTCTTCTTCGGATGGCAGATACAATTTATATTTTGAAGCATATAAATGCTCATTACCTTTTAAAATAGAATATTTTGCTATATCTTCATCTGTTTCTGAACACAATACAATTCCAATTGTTGGATTATCATCTTTTAATTTTTTTAGTTCATCATACATTCTAACATACATATCCATTTGTCCAACATCTTGGTGTGTTATCTTTTTAGTTTTTAAATCAATTAATACAAAGCATTTTAATATATAGTTATAAAAAACAAGATCAATATAATATTCTTCTTTCTCTGTATGAATATGTTGCTGTCTTGCTACAAAAGAATAACCTTTTCCTAATTCCATCATAAATTTTTGCAAATTGTTTATTATACTGGTTTCTAACTCTGTTTCTGTTACTTTGCTATCTAATGAATATCCTAAAAATTCAGCTATTACCGGACTTTTCACGAATTCTAATTTCTTTTCTAATTCAAATTCTTTTGTATTTTCTTTCATTTCTTTTATAACTGGTTCTTTAATTTGTGATTTCAAAAGTCTATAATAATACTGTGTATCAATATTTCGTTGTAATGTTCTTGTTCCCCAATTTTCTTCTACTGCTTCTTTTTCATACCAATCTCTTGCTTCTTTATCTACAACTTGTAATAAAATACGATAATGTGTCCACGATAACAATCTTCTAAATTTTAGACTCACTGCGTCTAAAATCTGAGGAAAGCTTTTATAGAAGCTTAAAAATTTATATAAATTACTACCATCAAACCCTTTTCCATATTTTTTTGTTAATTCTTTGGCTAATTTTTTTATTGTATTTTTTCCATAATCTGCTCTATTTTTTCCTTTTAATTCTTCTTCTTCAATTCTATATCCAATAAACCAATTTCTTTGTACTAATGCAATATTTACTGATTGATGTGCAAACTTTTCTGCTGAATCTATAATAGAACATACATCTTTTAATACATCATCTGTATTTTGATATTTTATAATATCTGAATTATTGTTAATAATTTCTAAATCCATTTCATTTCCTTCTTTCCTACTTTTAAATTTGCAATAAATATATAAGTATTACTTTTATATTAAAATACACCTACCCTTCCGAAATATTTACTTGATATATAATAAAACTCTTAAAAACTAACATTATAAATAATAAAACTCGAATTAATATTCTTTGTAAAAAATTAATTTATAGATATTAAAATTAAATTAAAATAAAAATATTTAAAATTTATCTGCAATATTTAAAACATTTATTGCATAAGAACATACTAACATAAAAAAAGAATAATGTCAACGCAAAAGTCTAACTATAACTAAACTTTTTATCGACATTATTCTACATATTTCAATGCAAAATCAAAAGAATCATTACATCAAAATTTAATTACAACTTAAATCTTCTTAATAATCTTTGTATATAACTCCAAACTTTATTTATAATACTTGGTTTGTATTCAACAAGTTCTAAACTATTTTCTTCTTTCTCTTTAATTTCATCTTCATCAATTTCTCGTCTTTTTTCTTCCACCCTACTTTCTTCATTAGGAAATATTTCTGAATTATACATTTGTTTCTTTTTTAGCTCTATTTTTGCTCTTTCTTCATTTTGCATTTTTATTATTTTTTCTTTCTGCACTGGTGTTGCTAAGTAGTCTCTGAATAGATTAAATAAAATTGCTTTTGTTTGAGGTAATAAAGTTTGTTCTTTTAGTTCCAAATCATTATCTAATTCAAAATCATATTCTAAATTTCTATTTTCTTCTATTGCTTTTATTACCTCAGGAGGAATTTTATTATATTCTTCTTCGTCTAAATCTTGCAATATTGTATATACTTCTGTATATGCATTTCTACGATTGTTCATCTTTATTTATTCCTCCTTCTTTTGATTTCTCAACTAACTGTTGTAATGCTACATCTTCTGCATCAACTAATTCCATGTCTTTTATTGAACTAATTGAAGCTTCTGCTATTTCTTTGCCTATTCTTTTTTTACTACTTTTACCTTTTTCATCCCATATCATTCCTGCCTCTTCTAATCTTATTTGTTGTTCTCCACTTAACTTTCCAGCTTTATATGCTTTCTTTATTTTTTGTTTCCATATCCCTATTGGATTTTCTTCTTCGTCTTTCGTGTTTTGACTAATACTACCAATATTTCCTCGTTTTATTAAGTATTCTATTTTTTCTTCTAGTATTTTTTCTTGTTCTCTTTCATTCCAAATCATTCCTGCTTCTTCTAATCCTCTTTTTTGTTCTTTACTTAACTTTCCAGCTTTATATGCTTCCTTTATTTTATTTTTCCATTTTCCAATTGGATTTCCTTCTTCATCTTTATCTTTTTGTCTAATACTACCAATATTTCCTCGTCTTATTAAGTATTCTATTTTTTCTTCTAGTGTTTTTTCTTGTTCTCTTTCATTCCAAATCATTCCTGCTTTTTCTAATCTTCTTTGTTGTTCTTCACTTAACTTTCCTTTTTTATTTGCTTCCTTTATTTCGTTTTTCCATTTTCCAATTGGATTTCCTTCTTCATCTTTATCTTTTTGTCTAATACTACCAATATTTCCTCGACTTATTAAGTATTCTATTTTTTCTTCTAGTTTCATTTTTTCTTCTTTTGATTTTCCTTCATTCCAAACCATTCCTGCTACTTCTGATCTTCTTTGTTGTTCTTCACTTAACCTTCCATCTTTATGTGCTGTATTTATTTGACTTTTCCATATTCCAATTGGATTTCCTTCTTCATCTTTATCTCTTTGTCTAATACTACCAATATTTCCTCGATTTATTAGATACTCTATTTTTTCTTCTATTGTTTTTTCTTGTTCTCTTTCATTCCAAACCATTCCTGCTTCTTCTAATCCTCTTTTTTGTTCTTCACTTAACTTTCCTTCTTTATATGCTTCCTTTATTTTATTTTTCCATCTCCCTATTGGATTTCCTTCTTCATCTTTATCGCTTTGTTTAATACTACCAATATTTCCTCGACTTATTAAGTATTCTATTTTTTCTTCTATACTATACCTTTTATCATATTCATCTATCTCATTATTTATTGTAACAAAATCCCTCATTACCCCAGTAACTTCGAAATCACTTACTTCTAAAAGTTTGTTAGTTTTTTGAATAATATTTGGTGTAAGTTCAATATCCCACAAATCTATCTCTGCACCTTTATTCAATATTTTGTCTATTTCTTCTTTCTTTTCTTCATCTAAGTCTGGAAATTGTTCAAATCCGTTTGTGTATTTCATGTATTCATTTTGAATTCTATAAAGTGTTGCTCCATATCTTTGTTCTATTTTATTTGTACTATCTATGTTTGGAAATCCATTATGTAATTTTACCCAATCTACTACAATTGATAATAATTCTAAATCACTTCTTTTTGTGTTATTTTTAATATCTTTGTCTATATTTACATTTAAAGTGTTATTCGCTAAATCTATTATTACAGGTCTTTTTTCATCTGGTGTTGGATTGTTTGGATCTTCTGAATATATTGCTCTTCCTAATTGTTGAAGATACAGTATTTTTGAGTTTTCGTCTAATGCTCTAAACCAAACAATTCCATCTATACCTTTTATGTGTAATCCTTCATTTGCTTTATTCATTACTATCATAAACTTAGCATCTTCTGAATCATCATTTTCAAAAGAATTTAATTGTTCTTCATTCTTTTTATCAGAATATGCGCCTAGCATAGAATAGCATTTTGGACTTAATCCTGAATCTTTTAAATATTCTACTAACTTTTGCTCATATTCTTGTATTTTATCTATTCCTGTTTTTTTGCCTATTTCATTTCCATCTTCATCTTCTAATATTTCACCTTTATCTATAATAGGTATAAATACTATATATTTTCCACCAGGTTTAATGTTTTGTTTTAATATTTCAGGTATTCCTTCTGCACTATCTAGCTTCCTTCTTAATTTTTCATATTGTTCTATTTTTTCTTTTCTTATATCTTCATCTTCTATAAAATTTATTTTTTCTAATAAATTCTCCATACTGCCATCTGTTTTTAATGTATATTCACAAGATACTATTTTTGGATTTACTACTAAACCTAATTTTATTGCATCTACTAAATCCATATCCATTGCAATATGTTCTCTTCTTTGCACTTCTTCTTTTGTATATCCTAGTTTTAAGGCCATTTCATCTGCCATATTTCTGTCATCCATGTCTCTTGTCGGAGTAGCAGTTATTCCTAATACTTTTGTATTTTCATCTTGATTATCTAATAATCTATTTAAATTTCCTTCCCACTCTTTTGCTCCTGTTCTATGTAATTCATCTAACACAATGAAGTCATAGTTGTTTTCTATTACTTCTTTTCCTCTTTTAGACAATAATCCTGGGTATGTTTCAAATTTGATATTTGGAAATACTTCTGCAATTATTTCGTCTTTTGATTTTCCAATTGTTCCTTGTTTTCCATGTATATATTCAATAATTCTGTCTTTAGTTTGTTCTAGTATTTCGTTTTGTGGTGCTAAATATAGTATTGGTTCATTTCTATGTTCTAATAATTCTGTTAAAGCAACAAAAGTTTTTCCAGCTCCTGTTGGTAATACAACTGATGCAAATCTTTTCTCTTCAAAAATTTCATCTGTTTTTTCTACTGCATTTCTTTGATAATCTCTTAATACTATTTCTGTTTCTTCAACATTAAAATATCCTAAAAATGTTTCTATTTGTGGAATAGATAATTCTTTGCTTAAAGCTTCTTTATTTTGTTCTATTAATTCTATGTAATTATCTGCTGTTAAAATATTGCTGAATTGTTCTTTTGAAGCTATATTTATTAAGTATAACGGAATATCTTTTTCAGGTATTCCTGCATCTTGTAGCTTTTTGTATATTTCAACACAATCTTTTTCTTTTAGCTTTTTTAATAAATCATTTCTTTGTTCTATTGTAAATTCTTCTATTCCAATATCTTCCCAGTCATATGAGTCTATAATTGCTCCTGCATAATATTCTTCTCTACTTATTCTCTCATCTCTTTGTACTCTAGAAAATGTATCTGTTATAATGTTTCTTGTGTCTGATAATCCACCTTTTTCTAATATTTCTATTTGTTCTTCTGTTGATAAACTTTTTATTGCTTCTACTAGTGGAATTTCATTTGTTCTTAAATTTAAATTCACAGATTCACTTAGTCTATATCCTTTATTACTCAGTCTTGTAGATATTTTAGGTTCTATTTCGAACCCATTATTTTCAATATATTCTATAACTCTTTCATATCTTGGATTATTATTTGTTATATTTCTTAAAATCTCTGCAAGTTGTCTAGCTTCTTGTTGTCCTTTTGATAAGTAAAACATATTCTTTACAATAGAATTTGCTATTCCATATTCTACTTTTCCGTCTGTTAATTCATACATTTCTTCTATTGTAATGTTATCTTTTAAATTATATTTTTTATTTAGAAAACTTTCTTTTGGAATATCAATCTGTCTTTTCTCATTTACAAATTTAATTACTTCTCTTTTTAATTCTGTAACTATTTCTATATCTTGTCCTTCTACTTGTTGTAGTAATCCAAAAATGTCTAATATTTCCTTTGAAATATCTGTTATTCTGTCTCCTGCTATATCTCCATAATATATTTGTTCACTTGAAGAAAAGCTACTACCCACAGTTTGTATAAGAAGATTGTTGCTAGAAGCTCTTGTCATCAAAGGCTTCATAGCCTGCTTTCTTTCTAATACTGTAAGTTTACCTATTATTCTATTCTTTTCTAATGTTTGTTCTTCGTTTAATGATTGATAGCTACTAATTCTAGCATGTGGAGACCTATATGTAATTCCTTTTTTTAACCCTGCTTTACTAACATCAATTCCTTCTTTTGACTTATATCTTGTTTTTAATATTTCTTTTATTTCGTCTGATGTTTTTGCTTCATCTATAGCTTTTAAATCTTCTAGTACATCTTCTCTTAAATTTTGCTTTTTTATTTCTTTTTCAATAATTTTTTCTATCTCTTGTAGCATATATGGTCCAGCATGAAATACTCTCTCTCCCATTTCTTTTTTAGGCACTCTAATCATTACATATTTATCACTAAATGCTTCTCCGTATGTTCTTGCTACATTTGCATTACTTGAAAGTGATATACAATTTGTTTGTAAACTATAGTGCATTTTTATATGACTATACATTTCTTCTAAAGAAACTTCATTTTCAGAGTTCCACCTTGGTCTTTCTCCTGGATGTTCCTCTTCCCATCTTTCTCTATCTGTTCGAAGTCTTGTATATTCGTTATTCTCTTTTATTGTTCCATTCTCTAAATCTTTTAAATCTCCTGGTTCTAAAGAACGGAAAAAGTAATAGTTTTCTTCATCTTCTATTAAATTAAATTCTTCTATATCGAATATATTGTTCATTTATTCCTCCATTTATCCAATATAATTATATCATATATATTGGGATGGTTTGTTACAATATTGTTAAGTTTTTATATCATTTCTTTTACATGCAAAAAAGAGATGCTTAAGTTATATAGCTATCTCTTTTTAACTTTTTACAAAAAAGAACCGACACCAATTGACGACACCAATTGAAAATTAAAGTTTCAAAAATTGTCCTGTAAAGCTCTTTTCATTTTTTGCAACTTGCTCTGGAGTACCAATAGCTACTACTGTTCCTCCACCATCTCCACCTTCTGGACCTAAGTCTATTATATGGTCACAAGTTTTGATTAAATCCAAGTTATGCTCTATTACAATTATTGTATTTCCTGTATCTACTAAACGTTGCAAAATATTTATTAATCTATGAACATCTGCTATATGAAGGCCTGTTGTAGGCTCATCTAATATGTATAGTGTTTTTCCAGTTGCTCTTTTTGAAAGCTCTGTTGCAAGTTTTACTCTTTGTGCTTCTCCTCCAGATAAAGTTGTTGAAGGTTGTCCAAGTTTTATATATCCAAGTCCTACATCATATAATGTTTGAATTCTTTGTTTTATTTTTGGTATTTTATCAAAGAATTCTAATGCTTCTTCAACAGTCATATCTAGCACATCTGCTATGTTTTTGCCTTTATATTTTACCTCTAATGTTTCATAATTATATCTTTTACCTTTACATACTTCGCATGGTACATAAACATCTGCTAAAAAGTGCATTTCTATCTTATGAACTCCATCTCCATTACAAGCTTCGCATCTTCCTCCTGGCACATTAAAACTGAATCTTCCTTTGTTGTATCCACGAAGTTTTGCTTCATTTGTTGTTGCAAATATTTCTCTAATATCGTCAAATACTCCTGTATATGTTGCAGGGTTTGAACGTGGAGTTCTTCCTATTGGAGATTGGTCTATGTTTATTATTTTATCAATATTTTCTAAACCTTTTATTTCCTTGCATTTTCCAGGCTTTTCATTTGCACCATTTAGGTCTCTTGCAATTGTTTTGTATAAAATTTCGTTTACAAGTGTAGATTTTCCTGAACCTGAAACTCCTGTTACACAGTTAAATACTCCAAGTGGGAATTTTACACTTATATTTTTTAGATTATTTTCTGTTGCTCCCACTATCTCTATATTTTTGCCTTTAACTGGTTTTCTACGTTTTTTAGGTATTTCTATTTTCTTTCTACCACTTAAATATGCTCCTGTAATCGAATCTTCTACTTGCTTAATTTCCTCTGCAGTTCCTTGTGCAATTAGGTTTCCTCCATGAACTCCTGCACCTGGTCCAATGTCTATAATCTGGTCTGCTGCGTACATTGTGTCTTCATCATGCTCAACAACTATTAATGTATTTCCTAAATCTCTTAGTTTTTTAAGAGTTGAAATTAATTTTGCATTATCCCTTTGATGAAGCCCTATACTTGGCTCATCTAATATGTATAAAACTCCTGTAAGTCCTGAACCTATTTGTGTTGCAAGTCTTATTCTTTGTGCCTCTCCTCCAGATAATGTTCCTGCACTTCTTGAAAGTGTTAAATAAGATAATCCTACATCTATTAAAAATTGAAGTCTTTTATCTATTTCTATTAAAATCATTTCTGCAATAAGCTTTTCAGTTTGAGATAGTTCTATACTTCTCAAATAACTTTGAATTTTTTCAATAGACATTGCTGTTAATTCATTTATGTTTTTATCTCCTATTCTGATTGATAAAACTTCTCTTTTAAGTCTTGCACCACCACATGTTGGGCAATCTGAATTACTCATATACATTTCATAAAAATCTCTCATACCTTGAGATTTTGTTTCATTATGACGTCTTTCAAGTGTTGGTAAAACTCCTTCAAATGGAGCTGTAAATTGTCTTGTTCCAATACTAGATTCATATTCAAAGTCTATTTCATCATCACCTGTTCCATAAAGAATTTTTTCTAAAAATTCTCTTGGAAGTTTCTTAATTGGCTTCTTGATATCTACTCCATAGTGTCTTCCAATAGATTCAAAATACATCTTTGCCATTGTGTCTCCACGCTTCATTGTACTTGCTCCAAAGGCTTTTACTCCGTCATATAATGTTTTGTTTTTATCTGGAATAATTAAGTCTTCATCCATTTTCATAAGGTATCCAATACCTAAACATGATGGACAAGCACCCATTGGCGCATTAAAAGAAAACATTCTTGGTGTAATTTCCGGAAAACTAAATCCACAATCAGGACAAGCGTAATTGCAACTAAATAATATTTGTTTTGAACCATTTGTTTCTGCATCTTTCATTTTGCTACTTGCAGTATCTCTTGCGCCTAAATCATTTAATTTTTTCTTGTTTTCTTCTAATTTATTTGCAACTTCTATTACAACTAATTTATTTGCATGAGAAAGTGCTGTTTCAACAGATTCTGTAAGCCTGCTTTTTATATCTTCGCGTATTACTAATCTATCTACTATTATTTCTATATAGTGCTTTTTGTTTTTATCTATTTGAATATCTTCAGATAAATCATAAACTTGTCCATCTATTTGAACTCTTACAAAGCCGGCTTTCCTGTAGCTTTCTAATTCTTTTTTGTATTCGCCTTTTTTACCACGAACAACTGGTGCTAAAACTTGGATTCTTGTTCCTTCTTCTAGTTCTAAAACTTTATCCACAATTTGATCTAAAGTTTGTTTTTCAATTTTTTTGTTGCAATTAGGACAATATGGTACACCTATTCTTGCATACAAAAGACGGATATAGTCATATATTTCTGTAACTGTTCCAACTGTTGAACGTGGATTTTTTGATGTTGTTTTTTGGTCTATTGAAATTGCAGGTGAAAGTCCTTCTATCTTATCAACATTAGGTTTTTCCATTACTCCTAAAAACTGTCTTGCATACGAAGATAAACTTTCTACATATCTTCTTTGTCCTTCTGCGTAAATTGTATCAAACGCTAAAGAAGACTTACCAGAACCTGATAAGCCTGTGATTACAACCATCTTGTCTCTAGGAATTTCAACATTTATATTTTTTAAGTTGTGCTCCTTTGCACCTTTTATTATTATTTTGTCGTTCATGATTGCCCCTTTCTACTCTGTCAATTTTAAAATTTCATGCATAATTTTTTCTGTAGTTTTCTCTACTACTTCCTTGTCTTTTCTATTTTTCTTTTCTTCAGAAAAATCTATTGGCTTTCCATAAGTAACAAAAGCTTTTTGAAAAGGCTTATCTCCACCTTTTACTCCTACAGGAATAACTATTGCATCTGAATTTAATGCAAAAAATGCAGCTCCATCTTTAACTTTTTCTCCTTTAGCTAAACCATTTCTTGTTCCTTCTGGAAAAATCGCGATTGCTTCATTATTTTTAAATGCTTTTAAAACTTCTTTTACAGCTTTCATGTCTTTTGCATCTTTTTCTACTAAAATTTCTCCAAATAACTTTCCAAAATGAGCTAAAAATTTGCTTTTTGCAAGCTCTTTTTTAGCTAAAAATCTTACGTCTGGTCTTTTACATGTTGACTCAATTAATGGTGGATCTAGAAAACTTTTATGATTTGCACAAAGCAAAATTGCACCACTTCTTGGTATATTTTCTGTACCTGTAATTTTTGCTCTATATACCACTTTGCAATACAAATAAATTGCACCTCTTACAATTGCTTTTCTGATATTTTTTATAACTTTCATGTTATCTCCTTCTTATTTTAATTTTTCATCTATTATTTTTAAAATTTCCTCAACAACCTCATCTATACTTAATTTTGTAGAATCTACAACTATCGCATCTTCAGCTTTTACAAATGGTGCTATATCTCTTTCAGTTTCAAGCCTATGTCTTTCTTTTATGCTTTCTAAAACTTCTTCATAGGTTGTTTCTATACCTTTTTCTAGGTCTTGTTTATATCTTCTTCTTGCTCTTTCTTCTACAGAACAATCTAAAAATATTTTCACATCTGCATTTGGAAATACGACTGTTCCAATATCTCTTCCTTCCATTATTATATTTTGTGTTTCTCCCATTTTTCTTTGCATTGGAGTAACTTTATCTCTAATTTGTTTTATTGCAGCATATCTAGCCACAACATCATCAACCTTTGGCTCTCTTATTTCTTTGCTTACATCTTTTCCATTCAAAAATACCTTTTGTTCTCCATCTACTTTTTTTAATTCGATTTCAATTTTTTCTAGTATTTTTTCAATACCTTCTAAATTAGTTGAATCAATTCCATTATTTAAACAATCTAAAGCTACACATCTATACATTGCACCTGTATCTATTGATACTAAGTTTCTTTTTTCTGCTATTAATTTTGTTATAGTTCCTTTTCCTGAACCAGCTGGTCCATCTATTGCTACAATAAATCCCATATATATTACTCCCTTTCTTTTTTACTTAATACATAATATCATTTTTTTTTAGTTTTGTAAACATATTTTTGCTATTTAGTAACATAAATATTAACAAATTTCGACAAAACACTTGTATTTTTACCCAAAATGTTATATTATGTTTATGTAACCTATCAACATGTTTTCGAAAGGAGTCCTATGAAATCTCACGACTTAGAAAACTCAAAAATAAAAAAACAGCTCTTTGCAAAAAGAAGTAAAGGAGAAAGCTTTGTAATTTGGAGTTTAACTCCACAGCAAGTAGAGTTTGTTCAAAATCTCGGTTTTGAAATTATTCCTTATATTTTCAGGATTTCAACAAAAAAAATTCTGTTTAAAGATGTACGGAATAAAAGTGCAATCTTAAAAGAAGTACATTACGCAAGCCGAGACAAAAAGTCTAGGATTTTTCGTAAGCTTAAACACAGCGACAGAAGACTCCTGAAGGAGTATGGTGTGTATTATACTCCTTTTAAGTACAAAGTAATTCTTAATTGAATCACAAAAAAGTCCAAGTAACCTTAAATTAAAGTTACTTGGACTTTTTTATGTTACAGTTCAGTAAATTAATCTTACTGAACTGTAACATTTTTTTTACAAATTTCGTCAAAAATATTGCTTTTTTTTAGCAAATAATATATTATCCAATTAACAAAACAATTTGATTTTTAATAGGGAATTACTCTCCCTGTTAATGATAGGAGAGTACAGTATAGCCAAGCGAGAGCTTATAAACGTTTCATTGTAGTAGCTAGAAGCTACTAAATGTGTTAATTAGCGCTGTTCACCACTCTCCAATAAAAAAAGCCAATCAACCTGTTCTTCAGATTGATTGGCTTTTTTTTATTATTTCAATATGGTAATTACACATTTTCTCCTCTTCCTTCTGGAAGTGCATTACTTGGTAATTCAATTCTAACTTTAATTCTAAATACATATGTTGCAGCTTTAACAAATTTACTATTTTTAAATCTTTGCCATAAAGATGGTTTAGCTTCAAAAGTTGTTTCTTTAGTATATTGTTCTTGTTCTTGTATAATTGTATCTTCTGTTTCTGCTAAAGTTTCATCAATTAGTGATTCTAATGTTTCTTCTTTTTCTTCTGCTTTTACAACTTTTTCTTCTTTGACTTTTTCAGCTTTTACAGCCTTTTCTTTAGCTACTGCAACTCTTTCCTTAGCTTCTGTTTCTTTTGCCATTTCATCAATTGCATTTTGCTCTGCAACAGCCTCTAATTGTTCTTCAGGAGCTGGAATTAATTTTAATGCATCAGCAACTTCAATTCCAATATAGCTTAATGCTTTAGAGCTGTCTTCAAGTCTTTCCATATCTATTTCTATATGTAAATTAGATTCCAAATTACTTACTTTTGCTTTTAATATCTTCATAGCATCAGTATAAGCTTGAGAATTATTTGTTTTAGAGTTTCCAACAATATTTAAGTTCTCTATTATATCTTCATCAAATTTATCAGAAACGTTTTCTACTTTTTCTTCCCAGCCTTCTTCTTTATTCTCAACAGCTTCAACTATTTCTTTTAAAACACCTGATAAAGCTATATTGTCTTCTCTTTGTTTTATTAATTTTTCTATCTTCTTTGTATTTTCTTCAAATTGTATTGTCGCAAACTCAACTAACCCGTAAGTTGCTTTATATATTCCAACAGGGAAATTTTTCTTTTTAGGATATTCTATTAAATATGTTTTTATTGATTCAACTAAATCCTTAAAGTAAGAGTCCTCTTCTAATTCAACAATCTGCTTTTTACTATTAGGATTTATTAATTTTTGGACCTTATCAATATTAGATAAAATCTTTTCCTCCGTAATTACCATTCTTACATTTACTATGCCGGATCTAGACATTGTAAACTTCCCTCCTTTGTTCATTTATTACATAATCTATTTAAATTATACAACAACCAACAAAAAACTACAAGTAAATTAGCCTTTTTTCTTGTTTACATTTTCGTTACATATTTATTTCATTTTTGTTACGTTGTTGTAATATTTTTGTAATATTTTATTTCTTCTTACGCATTACTGTTTTAAACCTTTTATTATAGTTGTTTCAAAAACATTATATATGTTGATTATGTCAAATTTTTCTTGTTCTTTCATCTTAAACACTAGGGTAGATGAAATTAAACCATATATTTCTGATGCAATAATTTTTGCATCTCCATTTTTTATTTGTCCTAATTTAATACCTTCATTTACTATAGTTTCAATTTTGTCTATATAATCATAAATAAGTTTTTGACACTTAATATTTCTTTTTTCTTTTCCCCAAAGCTGTGTAAGTATTATATTTATTAGATTTTCATATTTATTTACTATTTTTATCTGTATTAAAATTATAGCTTTTATTTTATCTAAATAATTAGAATATTTCGCAGTTTTAATATCTACACTATTTTGTAATAATTTTATTCCCTCTTCTATTAAAAAATCAAATATCTCTTCTTTACTATTAAAATGATAGTATAGTGTTCCTTTAGCAACTCCTACAGTGGCTGTAATATCTTCTATACTTGTAGCATCATATCCTTTTTCTGCAAATAATTTCATTGAAATTTCAAATATTTTTCTTTTTGTTTTATTCATAGAACCTCCTCCATTTTTAATAATTCTAAATTGTTTCACTATTTATTCACAATTTGAACAAATTTCTAGTTTATTATATTAATATAATGTTAGTTAATAGTAAAGGCTAACAACATCCCCTTTTATTTTCAAAAAATTCAACTCTTATTTCGAGTTGAATTTTTTTGTATATATGTCTATTCAAAAATAACAACATCCATCTCGCTAGTATCTTCTTTATTTCCATATGGATATACTAAATATAGCATACCATTTTTTCCATACAAAAACTGTTTGCAATTTGATACTTCATATTCACTCGAATTATAATCTCTTTGATAAAATGAGTATCCTTGATCTATTAATGGTTGATTTTGCTCTTGAATCTTTTTTATTTCATCTTTTACTCTTTTGGTTGCATCATTAGCTGTAATAGTTTTTAAGTTTAAAATTTCATTTATACTTACTTCTCTTTTTTCTACTAAATTATAGTTGAATGTTTCAACAGATATCCTTTGGCTTTTGTTTCCTTCTTTATATTCTGAACGAATTGCTAAAGATAAGATATTATTTTGAATATATGCCTTATATTGAACAGAATAAATAATACTTAAACTGCTAATCTGATTTTTTAAAGTTTCAGCCCTATTTTTATAATTCTCACTTATTTGTTTATTAAATAATCTTGCAGAATCGTGTTGCACATTTATATATGGAATAGCAACATCTATTGTAATGTTTTCCTTATCTTCTTTATAATTATATGCTGTAACAACTATATCATAATCATTGTTTATTTTTTCAACATTAACATTAGTATTTTGAAGATTTTCAACTTGATTTGTAAAAATTGTATTGAACTCAGCTTTTAAATCATTATATTGATCCTCTTTTTCTGAATCTTTATCTATAATACCAAGTGCTCTACCAACGTTTTCTTCTTGAAAATACTGTGTTCTATATAAAGCTAATGCAATTCCTAATACACACATTAAAAATATTAATGCATAAATAATCCATAATTTATAGCTTAAATGCTTTTTAGGTAATACTGGTCTCATGGATTTCTCCCTTCTTTTGTTTTAATACATTTATTGTACTATAATTTTTTTTAAATATCAATAACATTTTTTAAAATAATGAATATACTACTTTAAAAGCTTAAATTATAGCTACTAAAATTTAAATAATTATTCAAATTAATGTGAATAATAACTATCCAAGGAGGTTAATATGTGTGGAATAACAGGCTTTGTAAATTATAAAAAAGATATTTCATCATATAAAAATGTGTTATCTGAAATGACAAATGAGCTACATAAAAGAGGTCCTGATGAAGAAGGTTTTTATTTAAATAACCATATAGCTTTAGGTCATAAAAGACTTATTGTTATAGACCCTGAAGGAGGAAAACAGCCAAGGATAAAAAAAATTTCTTTTGGTGAGTATGCTATAGTGTATAATGGACAAATTTATAACACAAAAGAGTTGAGAGAAACTTTAAAAGAAAACGGGTTTGAATTTAATACCTATTCAGATACAGAAGTTCTACTTAATGCTTATATCTATTATGGGAATGATGTTGTAAATCATTTAAATGGAATATTTAGCTTTGCAATTTGGAATTCTCATACTGAAGAGCTTTTTTTAGCAAGAGATCACTTTGGTGTAAAGCCATTATTTTACACTATTTTTAATGACAACTTTATATTTGCGTCTGAACTAAAAGCAATTTTCAAATTCCCTAATATCCCTAAAATTGTAGATAAGCAAGGAATATCTGAGCTTTTCGGAATCGGTCCAGCACATACTCCTGGTTTAACTGTATATAAAAATATATTTGAAATTAAACCAGCACATTTTGCAATATATAATAGAAGTGGCCTTCATACTAAAAGATATTGGAAACTTACAAGCAAACCATATACAGAGAGTTTTAAAGAAACATGTAATCATTTAAGAAATCTTTTAGAAGATTCTATTAATAGGCAACTTGTTTCTGATGTACCACTTTGTACTTTTCTTTCTGGAGGACTTGATTCTAGTATACTTACTAAATTAATCGGAAATTATAGAAAAGAAAATGGGTTATCCACAATTTCTACTTATTCTGTGGATTATGTAGATAATGATAAAAATTTTGTAAAGTCAGATTTTCAACCTAATTCTGACAATTACTATATAAATTTAATGACAGAAAATAGTTACTCTACGAATCAAAAAGTTGTATTAGACACTCCAGCTCTTGCTGACGCTTTAGAAGATGCTATGATTGCGAGAGATGTACCAGGAATGGCAGATGTTGACTCTTCTTTATTATTGTTTTGCAAACAAGTAAAGCAAGAGCATACTGTTACTTTAATGGGAGAATGTGCAGATGAAATCTTTGGAGGGTATCCATGGTTTTTTAGAGAAGATGCATTAAATTCTGGAACTTTTCCATGGTCTATTGCTATTTCTGAAAGACAGCAAATTTTAAATCCTACTATTGCAAAAGAAATAGATTTAAAAAATTATATTGATTATAGATATAATGAAAGTATAAATGACGTTCAAGTATTAGATACCGATTCTGAGGAAACAGCTCAAAAGCGAAAAATTTCGCATCTTACAATTAACTGGTTTATGCAAACTCTTTTAGAAAGAGGTGACAGAATGGGAATGTATAGTGGCCTTGAAATTCGTGTACCATTTTGTGACTATAGGTTAGCAGAATATATGTGGAATGTTCCTTGGGAAATTAAAGCTTTAAACGGACGTGAAAAAGGTCTTTTACGATATGTGTGTAAAGACATTTTACCTGAAGAAATAGTAAATAGAAAAAAATCTCCATACCCTAAAACTCATAATCCAACATATTTAGCTAGAGTTAAATCTATGCTTTCTGAAATTATGTCTAATCCAAATGCACCTATTAATTCTCTGCTTAATAGACAATATATTTTAGAAATTCTAGAAACAGATGGAAAGGCTTTTTCAAGGCCATGGTTTGGTCAGCTTATGACAGGCCCTCAACTTATTGCATATCTTTGCCAAGTTAATATGTGGCTTGAAAAGTATAAACCTATAATAGAAATGTAAAGGTGATTAATATGAAAACTTTAAGAATAGGTTCTACTCGGTCCAATGGTAGAATTTTTGCAAAACATTTTAAAAGTATTAGGATTATATACTGGAAAAATTGACGGTATATTTGGTCCTAATTTAAAAAATGCAGTAATTATGTTTCAAACTCAAAATAATTTAACTGCAGATGGGATTGTTGGTCCTCGTACTTGGCTTGTACTTCGTCCATACATAGATGGTGGTCTAGGGTTCATTGTGCCGACAAATATAAGTTATAGTTCTTCTATTTTACAAATAAATCTTGATAGTTTAAAAAGATTATATCCTTTTATAGAAATAACTTCTGTTGGAAGAAGTGTTTTAGGCACAAATCTTCCTGTTATAAAAATTGGAAATGGCTCTAAAGAAGTTTTTTATTCTGCTTCTTTTCATGCAAATGAATGGATTTGTAGTCCTTTAGTTATGAAATTTTTAGCAGATTATTGCTACTGCTATGTTAATAATTTGCCAATTTATGGAGTAAATGCAAGAAATATTTATAACTATTGTACTATTTACATTATGCCTATGGTAAATCCAGATGGCGTTGATTTAGTTACTGGAGAAATTAGCCCAAATTCTTCTTTATACACAAATACCGGGCTTATTGCTAATCGTTACCCTAATATTCCTTTTCCAGATGGTTGGAAGGCAAATATTAGAGGTGTAGATTTAAACCTCCAATTTCCTGCAGGATGGGAACAAGCAAGAAGTATAAAATTTTCGCAAGGATTTACCTCACCTGCACCTCGAGATTTTGTAGGGTTTGATCCATTAACAGAGCCAGAATCCTTAGCTGTTTATAATTTTACTCTTCAACGTGATTTTAGCCTTGTTATAGCTTTTCATACTCAAGGAAACGTTATCTTCTGGCAATTTCGAAATTATAATCCTCCAAGAGCTTTGTTTATTGGAAATGAATTTGCAAGAGCTAGTGGTTATTCTCTGGAGGAAACTCCTTTTAACTCAAGTTTTGCAGGTTATAAAGATTGGTTTATTCAGGACTATAACAGACCTGGATATACTGTTGAGGTTGGCGAAGGTCAAAATCCTCTTCCTATTTCACAGTTTAATACAATTTATAATGATATTTTAGGTATTTTTGTTTTAGGTGCTATTTTAGTATAAATATAGAGGATACGACTTGTATCCTCTAGTTTAATTCTTTATTTTTTCTTTTCAGTTTTCATTATTTTTATAATCGCAACAACACCTATTATTGCCCATGCTACTTGTAGTGCAAATGAAAACCATGCATTTTTTGGAAGTAGTCCTATTGCCATAAATACAGCAGCTACAACGTTAAGAATTTGATATAGTTTTCCATTAGGTATTTTATTAGATGATAACAGCCCATAAGCAATTAAAACTAATACCATTCCAATCCATCCTAATATATCAAAAATCATGCCAAGCTCCTCCTTTCTTATAAAACAAATATAAATGTTAATTTTTATTCAGTTCTTAGAGCTATTACAGGATCTTTCTTAGAAGCAGCTTTTGCAGGAATTAAACCACCTATTAAAGTAAGTATTACACTTAAGATTACCAAAACAACGGCATTTTTCAAATAAAATGTTGCATTTAAAGGAATGTTTCCAGTAAATATGTGCAAAACTTTATTTATAACTGGTATTACTGCATAAGTAAATCCAATTCCAAATAAACCTGATAATAATCCTATTATAAATGTTTCTGCATTAAATATAGAAGATATATTGTGTTTAGAAGCACCAATTGCTCTTAATATTCCTATTTCTTTTGTTCTTTCATATACAGAAATATATGTTATAATTCCTATCATTATTGAAGAAACAACTAATGATATAGAAATAAAAGCTATTAATACATAAGTTACTGCATTTACAATAGTTTTTACAGAGCCCATAAGTATTCCTGTAGTATCTGAATAATTTATTTCTCTATCTTCATGTCCTTCTGCTTTTACTTTCTCGTTATATGAATTTATAAAATCTTTAAAATGTTCTTTTCCATCAAAACTTCTAAAATAAAATGAAATATATGTTGGTTCTTCTTTATCTTGATATCCAAATTTTACTAAATTTACTTTGGCGTTTGTTTCCTTTTCTGTAAGCATTGCAGTTATTACTCTTGTTATTTCTTCTTCCGTCATTTTCATTCTAAATGATTTAGCAATTTTGTCTTGGTCAACATTAAATGCAGTTGAAAAACTTTTTGTAAGTGTAGCTGTAAGTTCCCCTACTTTTGTGAGTACATTCTTTTTCATAACCGCTTCTGTCATTGCACTTCCCATTGTATCTAAAGTTTTTTGGATTGCTGCACTATTTGTATAAGATTTTAATACTGTTTCTAATATTTTATCATCTACTTTTGCTGAAAGGTTAGCATTTTGATAATTGTCTGGTATAGAAGGCCTCTCGTTTGTTGTATTTTCTGTTGAAGATGAAATTGTATTTTGTAGTTCCTCCATTGAACTTGGTATAGAATTTTGCATTTGTTCTAATGCTGAAGGATCTATATTTTGCAAATCCATATTTGGTAAGTTTTGTAAAGTGGCTGAATTTGCAGTATAATATGCTCCAACATAAACTTGCAATAATCCTTTTAACAATCCTGAATATGCTTTTTTATACACATCTTTTGGTATAATATACTTTTTTTCTAATTCAGTTGTAACCTTGTTTGTTTCCTTACTTTCTACATATTCATCTACTAAATCATCAACATCATCTAATGTAAATTCTTTATCAATATTATCAAACATTCCTTCTGCTAAAGTATTAAATCCGTCAGAAAAATCATTTTTTGCTGGTGTTATATCTGTACTTATAGAATCTGAGATTTGTTTCATATAGTTTTCTGTTTGCTTTTTCATATCATTTTGATCAATTTTTATATTAAAAGCATTTTTTAAATTTTCACTGTCTACTTCTATTAAATCAGTAAAATCAAGGCCTAATCCACTTTTCTTTTCATCAAATCTATTTCCTGAAAGCACATCAATTTTTTCGTCTTCTAGTTGTTTTTTTACTATATCTGTTTTCGAAGACTCCTCAATTATGAAATCTACTAAATCGCTTCTATAAGCAACTCCTGGATTTAATGCCATCGATGTAACTCCTTCTTTTGCTGTAACTACACCGACAATTTTTAAGTTCATTGCATTTTTATATAGATTTTCCATATATTCTTCATCTTCTGTCATATCTTCATAAATGTCATATTTTTTATTGTATTTATATGTATCTGCTGGCATTATTAGTTTTAATTCTTTGTTCATTAAATCTTCATAAGTAAATGTCATTGCATCATTTTTTATTTTTACCTTTTCTCCACTCATAATTTTTTTAACAATATCATTTAATTCTTCTGTATCTCTAAAACCTAACGAATAAACTAATAAATCTGAAATAGTGCTTCTTTCTGAAAGTACAATAACCATTTCATCATATTTTTGAGGCCAATGTCCTGCTAAAACATCATACGAATTGTTAAGAGTTTCTTGGTCATCAACCATTTGAGAATAAGTTGATGATGAAAAAGAGCTCATCATTCCTCCACCCATTGCGGAACTAAAAAGATTACTTGGGTTAAGTTTAGCAACTTTTTTAGTTGCATCTTCTGCATAGATAAAAGGTTCTACATTATATGAATATTTTATAGATGAAATATCATCTTTTACTTCACTATAATTTTCTTCTAAATGCTTTTTAAAATTTTTTAGGTCATTTATACTTAAACTATCTAACATTTTTGAAATATATTGTTCTTCTTTTATTGTTTCTGAATTTTCTGTTTTATTGTCTTGAGTTGTCATTGAAAGCAAAGCACTTGCTACATCTGTTGTTTCTTGCATAATAGTTAAAGGATAAGATGTTAATGTATCTTCTTGAATATGGTCTACATATGCTTGAAATCCATTTGAAACAGATTGGACCAGTGCAATTCCAATTATTCCAATTGAGCCAGCAAATGCTACTAAAACCGTTCTTCCTTTTTTTGTTAATAAATTGTTTAAACTTAATCTAAATGCTGTCCAAAACTTCATAGAAGTTCTTCCTATTTTTTCTGTATCATTTTTTTCTTCAAAAGGTTCATTAACAGGATTTGAATCTTCTGTTATAGTTCCATCTAAAATTCTAATAATTCTGCTTGAATATTTTTCAGCAAGTTCTGGATTATGTGTAACCATAATAATAAGCTTATCTTTTGATATTCTTTTTAAAATATCCATAACTTGAATGCTAGTTTTTGTATCTAATGCTCCTGTTGGTTCATCAGCTAAAATAATATCCGGGTTATTTACCAAAGCTCTTGCTATTGCAACTCTTTGCATTTGTCCACCAGATAGTTGATTTGGCTTTTTATGTATATGGTCTTTAAGTCCAACTTCTTCCAATGCTTTTATTGCTCTTGTCTTTCTTTCTTTTTTTGAAATTCCACCTATTGTAAGAGCAAGCTCAACATTAGAAAGTATTGTTTGATGCCCAATTAAATTATAACTTTGAAAAACAAATCCTACTTTGTAATTTCTATATGCATCCCAATCTCTATTTTTAAACTTTTTAGTTGACTTTCCATTTATAATTAAATCACCTGAAGTATATCTATCTAAGCCACCAATAATATTTAACAATGTAGTTTTTCCACATCCACTTTGGCCTAAAATAGATACAAATTCAGACTCTCTAAATTTTAAATTAATTCCTTTTAAGGCTTCTACCTTCTCATCACCTGTTATATAAGTCTTTTTTATATCTTTTAATTCTAGCATTTTTCGTCCTTTCTATTATTTTTTGTGTCTATACTCCCTCTAAACACGACATATTTGTCATATAAATATTCTAAAACAAAATTGCATAACATATTTAAAAGTGTAACCAAAATATCATTCCACCCTAAATTCTCTGCAAGATAATTTCCTGCAATTGTTGAAACGGGTGTAAATATTGCATAAAAGATTGCAACTTTTATCATTGCAATTGGAACATTATTTGCAGATTTAAATGTATATTCTCTGTTTAATGTAAAGTTCCAAATAATAGATGCAATTAATGCAATTAAATATTTTGGCCAATAAGTCCATCCTGTAAATTTATCTAGTAGTGTAAATAATACAATTTCAATTATTCCTGCTGATATTGAAAATAGTGTAAATTTTACTGTTCTTATTAATTCTTTTTTATCCATTTTTCCTGAAATTCCTTTCTTTTAAAGTACAATCTAGGTTGGAAAAGAATTAAATTTTGACAAGGCAGAATTTTGTGCAAAAAGCGGAGCATACTTTCTGTATGTGAGCATTTTTAATCAAAATTCTAACGTAGTCAAAATTGTAATTATTTTTCAACATTTATTTCTCCTAAAAATTGTTTTATTTCCTCAGCTAATTGTTCATTTTTTCCATGGTAACTATGGTCTGCACCATCAATATATGAGATATTTTTATTTGAATTTGATATTTTTTTGTTCATAAATTCTGCTAAATCCTTTGCATCTTGTTTTATAAGTCCATTCACATTTCCCCATCTCATAAATATTGGACACTTTATGCTATTTAATACCTCAAAATTATCATCAGGATTACTATATCTTGCAAAATCAAATTTTTCATTATGTTTTGTGTATTGTATAAAACTTTTTACAGAAATTGGATGAATAAAGCTTTTAAATGGCATTAAATCCATAAGTTCACCATTTTCAGCTTTTTGTTCTGCTAATTTTATAAGTTCTTTATTAGCTGAAGATTTTATCAATCCTGTAATATCAACTAATGAAAGTAATATTATTCCTTTTATATTATTTATCAAATTACTATTTTCTTTTTGTAATTTATTGTATGTGTAAACCACTTTTGTAGAACCTAAACTGTGTCCTTGTAAATATATTTCTTCATACCCTAACTTTATTGCAAACTCTATAGCTCCAACAACATCGAAGTAGCAGTCTTCCACTTTTTCATAAGCCATTCCTGCAATTAATGTTACATTATCGTTTTTAATGTATCTTACAATATCGCTTCCTCGATTATTAAAATCTAGTACATCTATCCCAATCTCATTTACCTTTTCTGCAATAGTTTTATCCCTGTTTTTAAAGCAGTTAGAAGTCATTCCATGAATTTGTATTAAAACCTTTTTGCTTGTTGAGTCACATTTGTATAAAATACCATCTAAATGAATTCCATCAGTCGCGTTAAATTTTACTATTTCAACAATCATGCCTTTCTCCTTTATATCTAAAAAATTTTGTATAAACTTTAGCATTCTTTCGTAATCCATATAAGTCTATTTATATTTTAAATTTATCACTCACTTTTGATTATTATAATACCATAAAAACAACACAGTTTCAATATTTTATAAAAGATTTTGTCTTTAAATTATTTAGACTCTCCGTCTTAGATTGCTCGTCAAATTTGCTTTAGCAAATTTGTGTGAATTGAATTTATTGTATATCAAATATTTAGTTTTTCTTATACAAAAAAGAGCCAAACTAATGGCTCTTTAATAGGGGCGAGAGGATTTGAACCTCAAATCTCCTGGATTTGGTCCAGGTGCTCTGCCGAGTTGAGCTACACCCCGCAGTTATTCAATTTGAATAACAATTTAAATATACCATATTTTTTTGATTTTGTCAATTTTTTGTAATTTTATGTCAAATTTTCAATTTAAGTATTTTTGTGCTTTATACTTTTTTATTCAACATTCTAAGAGAATTTAAAATAGCAATAATTGCCACTCCTACATCAGCAAAAACTGCTTCCCACATAGTTGCAATACCTAAAGCACTAAGTATTAAAACTATTATTTTTATAGTAATCGCAAAAATAATATTTTCTCTAACTATTTTCATTGTCTTTTTAGAAATTTTTATTGCTATACTTATTTTAGATGGTTCATCTGTCATTATAACTATGTCTGCTGCTTCTATTGCGCTATCTGAGCCTAAGCCTCCCATTGCAATACCAATATCTGCAAGTGCAAGTACAGGTGCATCATTAATCCCATCTCCAACAAATGCAATTTTTTTGTTTTGTGTTTTATTCTTTAAAAGTTCCTCCATTTTTTTTACTTTTTCATCTGGTAATAGTTCAGAATGCACTTTATCGATTCCAAGTTTTTTAGAAATATTTTCCGCAATTTCTTTTTTGTCACCTGTAAGCATTATTGTTTGTTTAATACCATTTGTTTTTATTAATTCTATACATTTTACAGAATCATCTTTTATTTTATCTGATATCAAAATTGTTCCAGAAAAAACATTATCTATTGCAATATATAAAATAGTTCCAACTTCTTTGCTTTTTTCATAATTAATATTATATTCTTGCATTAATTTTTCATTTCCAATTAAAACCTGTTTTTCATCTATACTAGCTAATATTCCTTTACCTGTTATTTCTTTTACATTTTTTATTTTTACTTCTTCTACATTTTTGCTATATTCTTGTTTTACTGATTTGGCAATTGGATGGTTTGAATACCATTCTGCATAAGCTGCAATTTGTAATAATTCTTCTTCACTAATCCCAATTGAATTAATCTTTTGAACTTTAAAAACACCTTCAGTTAGTGTTCCTGTTTTATCAAATACAACTGTTTCAAGATTTGATAAAGCTTCTAAGTAATTACTACCTTTAATTAAAATTCCATTTTTAGAAGCTCCACCGATCCCCCCAAAAAAACTAAGCGGAATTGATATTACTAATGCACATGGACATGAAACAACTAAAAATGATAACGCTCTATATAGCCAATCAGAAAAAGTAGCATTTTTAATTATTAATGGAGGTATAAGTGCTAAAAATATTGCTATTATTACAACAATTGGAGTATAATATTTTGCAAATTTTGTTATAAATTTTTCTGATTTAGACTTTTTGCTACTTGCATTTTCTACTAACTCTAAAATCTTGCTAACAGTTGATTCATCATATTCTTTTTTAACTCTTATTTTTAAAATTCCTTCTAGATTAATGCATCCACTTAATATTTCATTACTTTCTGCAACTCTTCTAGGTTTTGGCTCTCCTGTTAAACCTTTAGTATCTATAAATGAATTACCTTCTATAATAACACCATCTAATGGAACTTTTTCTCCAGGTTTTACTATTATTATTTCATCAATTTTTACACCATCTGGATCTATTTTTTCTTCTTTTCCATTTCTTAAAACATTTGCATAATCTGGTCTTAAGTCCATTAAGTCTGAAATTGATTTTCTAGATTTATCAACTGCATAATCTTGAAATAATTCTCCAATTTGATAAAATAGCATTACTGCAACTGCTTCTGGAAATTCTTGTATCGCAAAAGCACCAATTGTTGCAACACTCATAAGAAAATTTTCATCAAAAGCCTTACCTCTTTTAATGTTTCTTACTGCTTTTTTTAATATTTCAAATCCTACAATTATATAGCTTATTAAATATATAGCTCTGTTTATCCAAATGTTTTGAAATGGAACAACTAAAGCAATTATAAATAATATAGCTGAAATAATTATTTTATATAATTTCTTTTTCATTTATTATATCTCCTCGTGTTATAAATTTAAATTTCATCAATCGTTACATCAGGTTCTTCTTTTTTTATAACTTTTTTTACTTTATCCATAATTTCTTGTTTTTTATTTTCTTCACATTCTATAACTAATCTTTCTGTCATAAAACTTATACTTGCTTCATTTACTCCATCTACCATTTGAATTTTGCTTTCTAATTTTGCTGCACAATTTGCGCAATCTAATCCCTTTATTTTAAATTTGTTTTTCATATTAATTCAGTCCTTTCTTTTTTATTTTATCAAAGAATATTTACGTTTTTTTACTACCTTCTATGTTCTATATGCTCTATTCCAACTTCAAAAACCTGCTTTACATGTTCATCATCTAGCATATAAAAAACTTCTTTTCCAACTTTTTTACACTTTACAATTCCACTTCTTCTAAGTGTTCCAAGTTGATGTGATATAGATGATTTACTCATTCCTAATACATTAGCGATATCACATACACATAATTCATTTTTATCTAAAGCATATAATATTTTAACTCTTGTTGTATCTCCTAAAATTTTAAAAAATTCAGCAAGCTTGTTTAGTAAATCTTCATCAGCCATCTGTTTTAAGGTATCATCAACTTTATCTTGATGAATAACATTACAATCACATATAAATTCATTTTTAGACAATTATTAATCACCTCACGTTTCGATTTATGTCAATTAGTTGAATATATATTCAACTATCTAATCATATTATAGTTGAATACATATTCATTTGTCAATACCTATATTTTTTGCTTTAATTTTTTTTATTACTACGGGCAAAAGCCTTACACAACTTTTTTAAAAAAACTATTGAATTATTTGTAATAATATTGTAAAATTTATTTAATAAAATTGTAATAAAAAAGGATAAAAAATATGAGAAGAATTTTTATGCACTTACGCACACTTATAAGATTTTCTCTTTTAATATATATATCAATATTTTTAATAGTAGGTTTGGTTGTTTTGCTATATAAACCAATATATAGTGTATATTTAAATGGTGAATTAATTGGCTATTGTAGAGATAAAAACAAATTACAAACTAGAATTAATTCATATATGGAAAATGGCCCTGAAACAGAAAATGAAACAAATCTTGCGTTTGTTTCTATAGATAACTTGCCGACTTATAAAATGTGTTTATTAAAGAGAAATATAACAACAAATGATGATGAGATATTTAATACAGTTGTAAAAGATGGTGTTTCATACTATAAATATTATGCAATCTTAGATGATGATGATGAAAAAGTATATGTTGCAAATTTTGAAACAGCAGAAAAAATAATAGACGAATTAAAAGATTCAGAAAGTAATAATATAGATGACCTTTCAATAATAGAAAAATATGAAACAAAACTCGAAAATTTTTCAGATCAAGAAACAGCAGTATCTGAATTATATGAAAAAAAACCTGTTGTAGTTGCTAAAAAAACTACTACTAAATATAGTTCTAGTGGTCAAAAAGTTTCAACTTCATTTAATATATCTAGTTCTAGACCATCATTAGGGCTTTCATTAATTAGACCTGTATCTGGTTCTATATCTTCAAGATTTGGCTCTATGAGTCGTGTTAGATCTGGAGTTCATACTGGTCTTGATATAGCAGCTTCTAGTGGTACAACTATTAAAGCTGCTGCAAGTGGTACCGTAGTATTTTCAGGTTATAAAGGCTCATTTGGAAATATGATAGCTATAGACCACGGAAATGGAGTTTTAACATATTATGGTCATTGTAGCAAATTATATGTATCAGCTGGAACTAAAGTTTCTCAAGGCACAGCAATAGCAGCAGTTGGTTCAACAGGTAATTCAACTGGTCCACATTTGCATTTTGAAGTTAGAGTAAATGGTGTGGCATATAACCCACAAAACTATGTATATTAAAATAAGAACCGAATTTTTATAATTTCGGTTCTCTTTTTATCAAATAGGAAAATGAGATTCTATAATGCTGATTTTATTTCATCTTTATCTGTAACACCAACAAAGGTTTTTGTAGGGTTACCATCTTTAAAAATCATAATTGTTGGAATACTCATAACATTATATTTTATTGCTAATTCTTGATTGTCATCTACGTTTACTTTTCCAACTTTCAAGTTTTCTGTATTTTCTTCTGCAATTTGATCAATTATTGGTGACATCATCTTACATGGTCCACACCAATCTGCATAAAAATCTACTATTACACTTCCTGTTGATTTTAATACCTCATTTTCGAAATTATCTTCATTAAATACATTTACCATTTTTTTATCCTCCCTTAAATATATTAGAGCAAATCTCTTTTTATAATTCATAAACTTTGATTTTCAATTTTTAAACATTATCATTCCTTATATAGTTAACTGCTGAAAGTCCTGCCTGAGCACCTTCATATACAGCTTTGCAAATTTGAAGTAATCCTCCGGTTATATTTCCACAGGCAAAAACTCCTTTAACATTTGTTTCCATTTTGTCATTTACTTTAATGTTTTCTCCATTCTGTATTATTCCTAAAGTTTTTGCAAAATCACTTGCTCCTGCTTCTCCAAGAGCAATAAAAACGCCGTCTATTTCTAACTTACTACCATCTTCAAATTCTATATCAGTTACTTTTTCTTTTCCATTTATTACACTTATTTTATTTGTATTTACTTCAAACTCACATTCAGGCTTTTCTAATCCATTTGTAAGGATTGTAACTTTATTAACAACATGTGATAATTCTGTTGCTTCGTTTACTGCAAATTTTCCATTTCCTATAACTGCAACATTCTTGTTTCTATAAAAAAACGCATCGCAAATCGCACAATAACTTATCCCTCTTCCTTCAAACTCTGCTATTCCTTTAATACTAGGTTTTACTTTCCTATTTCCTGTTGCAATTATTACAGATTTTGTTTCAAAGTTTTCTGCTTCAGTTTTAACATTATATGTTTTTCCTAAATTTTCTATTCCTATGACCTCTAGTTGTTTAACATCTACTCCTAATTTTTTTGCTTGGCTAATGCCATTTTCGTACAAATTATCCCCACTTATTCCTTCTGCAAAACCATAATAATTATCTATTTTTGAAGATTTTTCTAAATTAGATTCTCCAAAATATAGCACAAGTACATTTAAATTAGCACGCTTAGCATATAAACTTGCAGAAATTCCTGCAGGACCTGCCCCTATTATTGTTACATCATACATAAAATTCTCTCTAATCTCCTCATTTTAATTTCGTAAATTTTATATTATTTTAGCCATCTTGTCAATTCTATTCACATATAATTCACAAAATCTATCTAAAGTTCTAAAATTTTCTTAGCTCTTTCAACATCTTCATCTGTTGCAGTCCTTACATTTTCTAACTCATATTTTACATGATATTCATCCCATTTATATTTTCCCATATTGTGATATGGTAATATTTCTACTCTATCTACTGTTTTTAAACTATTAATAAAGTCTTTTAGTTTTAATAAGTCTTGCTCATCATCAGTAATCCCTGGAACAAGTACCTGTCTTATCCACATATGCTTATTATTATCACTTAAATATCTTGCAAATTCAAGCTCTCTTTTATTTGTCATTCCTACTAATTCTTTACATTTTTCAGGGTTTATATGCTTAATATCTAATAAAAATAAATCAGTTAAATCTATAAGTTCTTTTATTTTGTCATTTATTACAACCATTCCTGATGTATCTATACAAGTATGAATACTTTCTTTTTTTAAGCGTTTAAAAAGTTCTATTAAAAACTCATATTGTAAAAGAGGTTCTCCTCCTGTAACTGTTACTCCGCCATTATTTATATAATTCTTGTATCTTAATATATTTTCATATATTTCATCTAATGACTTAAATTCTCCTCCATGTATGTCCCATGTATCTCTATTATGACAATACTTGCATTTTAAGCTACATCCTTGTAAAAATAATACATATCTAATCCCTGGTCCATCAACTGTGCCAAAAGATTCTATAGAGTGCACTTTTGCATAGTATTCTATATTTTCTTGTTCCATAATATCATTTCCTTTTTTTAATATCCATTTTGATTAAAGACAGGCCCTGTTAAAACTCTGACCTGTCTTTCTTTTTTGCAAATTATATTTTTTCATGAATCGTTCTATTTATTACATCTAATTGTTGTTCTCTTGTTAAACTTGTAAATTTAACAGCATATCCAGAAACACGAATTGTAAGTTGAGGATATTTTTCAGGATGTTCCATTGCATCTTCTAACAAACTTCTATCAAATACATTTACATTTATATGATGTCCTGTTTGTTTAAAATATCCATCTAACATATTTACTAAATTGTTTACTCTTGTTTTTTGAGTTTTTCCAAGAGTATTTGGTGTTATTGCAAATGTAAATGAAATACCATCTTCTGCACTTTCAAAAGGAAGTTTTGCAATAGTATTCATTACTGCCAATGCTCCATGTGTATCTCTTCCGTGAAGTGGATTTGCTCCAGGTCCAAATGGTGCTCCAGCTTTTCTTCCATCAGGCGTATTTCCTGTTGCTTTTCCATAAACAACATTTGAAGTAATAGTTAAAATAGATAATGTGTGTTTTGCATTTTTGTATGTTGGGTGTTTTCTTAAACATTCGATAAATTTTTCTATAATATGAACTGCAATTTTGTCAACTCTGTCATCATCATTTCCGTATTTTGGATATCTTCCTTCTACCTCAAAATCAACAGCTACCCCTTGTTCGTTTCTAATTGTTTTAACTTTTGCATATTTTATTGCTGAAAGTGAATCTGCTGCAACAGAAAGTCCTGCTACTCCACATGCCATAGTTTGTAAAATGTCTCTATCATGTAAAGCCATTTCTAATGCTTCATAGCAATATTTATCATGCATATAATGTATTGCATTTAAAGCTTTAATATATATTTTTGCAACATAATCCATCATTTGCTCATATTTTGTCATTACTTCTTCATAGTCTAAATATTCTGATGTAATAGGTTCAAATAGTGGTGTAACTTGTTGTCCTGTAACTTCATCTATTCCTCCGTTAATTGCATAAAGTAAAGTTTTTGCTAAGTTTGCTCTAGCTCCAAAGAATTGCATTTGCTTTCCAATTCTCATTGGAGAAACACAACAAGCTATTCCATAATCATCTCCTAGAGTTAATCTCATTAAATCATCATTTTCGTATTGTATAGCTGATGTTTTTATTGAAAGGCCTGTTGCAAATCTTTTAAATGCTTCTGGAAGTTCTACAGACCAAAGTACTGTTAAATTTGGTTCTGGTGCAGGTCCAAGATTTGTTAATGTGTGTAACATTCTAAATGAATTTTTTGTAACTAATGTTCTTCCATCAATTCCCATTCCGCCAATACTTTCAGTTACCCATACAGGGTCTCCACTAAATAATTCATTATATTCTGGTGTACGAAGAAATCTTACAAGTCTTAATTTCATTACGAAATGATCCATTAATTCTTGTGCTTTTGCTTCTGTTAATTCTTTGTTTTTTAAATCTCTTTGAATATATATATCTAAGAATGTTGATGTTCTTCCTAAACTCATAGCTGCACCATTTTGGTCTTTTATTGCTCCTAAATATCCAAAATATAGCCATTGAATTGCTTCTTTTGCATTTTTTGCAGGTTTTGAAATATCAAATCCATATTTTTTAGCCATTCCTTTTAATGCTTTTAAAGCTTTTATTTGTTCAGCAATTTGTTCTCTTTTTTCAATTATATCTTGAGTAAATTCATCTACATCTATCTCTTCTAATTCATGTATTTTGTTATCTATAAGAGCATCTATTCCATATAATGCAATACGTCTATAATCTCCTATTATTCTTCCTCTTCCATACCCATCAGGAAGTCCTGTTAAAAGTTTATTAGTTCTTGCAACTCTTATATCTGGTGTATATACATCAAAAACTCCATCATTATGAGTTTTTCTAATTGTATGGAAAATGTTATCTATTTCTGGATCAACATGTCTTCCATATGCTTCACATGATTTTTCTACAATTCTTATTCCACCATTTGGCATTATTGCTCTTTTTAATGGTGCATCTGTTTGAAGTCCTACAATTTCTTCTAAATCTTTATCTATATATCCTGGAGCATATCCATCAACTGTTGATGGCGTTTTTGTGTCTATATCTAAAACTCCACCTTCAGATTCTTTTTCTTTTTTATAAAGTTCTAAAACTTCATCCCATAATTTTTTTGTTTTTTCTGTTGGTTCTGCTAAAAAGCTTTCATCTCCTTCATATGGAGTATAATTCTTTTGTATGAAATCTCTAACATTTATCTCTGTTTTCCAATCTCCTTCTACAAATCCATTCCATTGCTTAAAATTCATTTTTTCCTCCTTTTTAATCATAGATACCTTTCAATATCTTTTTTATTTTTATTGTTTACAATTTTTATAAAAATATAATAAAATATATAGTTTTAAAATTTTCATTATAATACTCTTATAATGTTACTTTAATTTTAAATCTTCATAGATTATAGCATAAAAAAACAAATAATCTGTTGCAAATGCAACTAATTATTTGCTTGATTTAGCTTTTTATTAATATACTTGAATTTATATAAATTATTACAATTTTATTACAAATTTAATCTTCTGAATCGCCACTCCAGTCTAGTTCTATAATATTATTACATTCTGGACAAGATATTTCTTTAATATCTTCATCAATATTAGTTTCTATTTTATAATTACAATATGGACAAACAATTTCAAATTCCATATCTTCTTCATAAATGTCCTTATATATTTCATTCACATTTTTGTCTAAACAATCCAATGCGTTTTCAATTTGCTCCATTCGTTTTTCTTGTAAAGCCTGTTTTTTCTTTATTTTACTTATCTTTTTTTCTTCATCTTCAATATATTTTTCTATCTCCTCAAAAATAGAATCAAACATACTCTCTGTTCTATTTAAAAGATACTTTAATTCTTCAGGATCTTTAATATTCTCTTTTAAATCCCTTATAAAACTTTTCATTTCTTTACCAATATTTTTTATCATGTCATTCTCCTTCTTTGTTCGCTCTTCAAATTTGCTTTAGCAAATTTGTGTGAATTGTTTTTATAGTATAGGAAAAATTGATTTTTCCTATACTATGAAAAAGGAGTTTGTAATACTATAATTACAGAACTCCCCATATTCTATATTCTTTCCATATATTCACAAGTACGTGTATCTATTCTTAATACATCTCCGATATTTACAAACATTGGAACTTGTAATTCTAATCCTGTTTCTAATGTAGCAGGTTTTCCAGATGTTGTAGTTGTATTTCCTGCAAATCCTGGTTCTGTATATGTTACTTCTAGTTCAACAAATATAGGTGGTTCAACAGCAAATACATTTCCTTTATATGAAAGTATTTTTACTTGCATATTTTCTTTTAAATATTTTAAACAATCCCCTAATTGTTCTTTATTTAATGGCATTTGATCATATGTATCATTATCCATAAAATAATATAAATCTCCATCATTGTATAAATATTGCATTTTTTTTTTCTCTATTTCTTCTCCTGGTTATTTATCTGATGGGTTAAATGTTTTTTCTAAAACTGCCCCTGTTATAACATTTTTTAATTTTGTTCTTACAAATGCTGAACCTTTTCCAGGTTTAACATGTTGAAATTCTACTACTCTAAATACATTTCCTTCCATTTCGAATGTTGTACCATTTCTAAAATCTCCTGCTGAATATACTGCTGCCATATTAATTCTCCTTTCAAATTTAAAACTTTTATTATTATACAACATCTAATGCCGTTATGTCAATACCTAAACTACTTTTTTATGATTCAAATACTTCAATTTTGTGGCCATTCCTCCTCTTATATGTCTCTCTGATTTATTCTCTTCTAATATTTTCCTTACCTCTTTTGCTAAAGCAGGGTTAATTTTTAACAATCTTTCTGAAACATCTTTGTGTACTGTGCTTTTGCTTATTCCAAAAGTTTTTGCTGTGCTTCTTACTGTTTCTTTTGTTTCAATTATATAATGTGCAAGTTTTGTTGCACGTTCTTCTATTGATATTCCTTTCATATACTACTGCCCCCATGAATACTTTTGTTTAAGTTTATTCATGTTGGGGTTGTATTATGAATAAAAAACTACTCCTGTTTTTGGGAATAGTTTTTTGAATTATTTGTTTTTCATATATATTATAATTTTATAATATATATTTTTAAAAAAGTGGCATTTCAAATAGAAACACCACCTTCGCTATTTAATCGGTATCATTTTTCAACCTAGTTCAACTTTTTCAAGAAGTTGTAAATTCATTTTTAATAAATAACATTTTTACATATAATATAATTTATAAATTCTGTAGTAAATTGTAATTTTATAGATATTCCTTATTTGTTATATTTAAAGTATCTATATGTGCTGACATTTCAAATTTCACATTTTAAATTTCCTATATCTGTATACCGAAAAAATAGCTTTGGCTGTTAGCTTTTTTCTCATTTACCTTGCAAAATAACTTAGCAAGCACCAATTTTTATATATCTACATCGAATTCCAAAGAATTTAATTTTGATATTTCAAAATCTGTTGTTTGTATTTTCTTTTCTATCTCATCATACTCTTTCTTTATTTGTTCTACATCATAGTTTAATGTTTTACATTCAAAATATGAATTATTTACTTCTGCTACTCTTTTTTTGCTATCTCTTTTTTCTAATAAAGATTCATAATAATTTTTCATTTTTCTTAATGTTGTATTTTCGACAATTGCTTCTTGTATTGTTCTCCCATCTGATAATTTGAATTGGTTATTTTTTTCATAAATTGCTTTTTTTATTTTGATTATTTTTTCTTGTGATTTTTTTAATTCTTCATATGTTTTTTCAAAATCCTTTTTATAATCTTCAGTTATGTTTATTTTTCCATCTAATTCTTGGATTGATGTATTATAGGCAAATGTTCTTAAACTCCATCCATAACTTGAAAATTGCTTTTCTTCTTCTGATACTATTGACATTAAACTTGCTAAATTTGTTTTCATATCATTCATCCCTTTCATTTTTTTATTTTATAATACAATTTTAATATATTTTTTTATAAATAGGTCACTTGGAAGGAGACATTTTTGTTAATTAAAAATATCAATTATTATTTTCCAATATCCATTTTTGTTGGCACCAATTCTTTTTATAGCATCTTTTTCTTTTAAATTTGATATAACTCTGTCTGTCGTACTCTTTGATAATCCTGTATTTTTGCATATTTCTTTTTTGGTAATATAACTATTTTCTTTTATTAAATTAAGTACTTTTATTTCATTTTCTCCAAATTTTATTACCCCATTTATTACTTCATTTATTACATCATTTTTATTTAATTTTTTGTTTTCAAACCCATTATGCATGAATATCGTTGTAATAAAATAATCTCTATCTTCGTTTGTTTCAAATTCAGGTTCTTTTGAACCATTATTCTTTAGTACTCTTTTAATCTTCGGAATACCTGTATTTCTTCCTTCTGTCAATTTTAATTCCTTTAAAAATTCTCCAATTCTACGATTTCTATACTTTCTTGCGATTATATTTTTATCTTCTATTGATTTTTCACTAATAGAACGATCTGGCCCTGGATAGCTTACAATATGGATTCTGTCTTCCATGATTCTTACTTCTACGGGTTCTCTTATATCATATCCTCTGTGATAAACTGCATTTACTAATGCTTCCTCTATTGCTTGATATGGATAATTAAAATATCTTACAGCCTCTGCTTGTCCTTCTATTTTTAGTATTCTTTCTTCGATAACTGTATTTCTAATATAAGTTAAAGCACTTTTTGTCATGCTATCTATTGGTCCTTTAAATATTCTTTCTGTCATTTTATCGCCTTCTGGTCCATTTCTTAAATCAACTACCTCTATTTGAGAATATGGGAAGAATTTTTGTGGCTCATCATTAAAGAACATTAATCCTACATTTAAAGGTTTCATATATTCTGTTGTTCCATCTACAATTCTCATACTTTTACACAAATCAATAAAATCCATTTTTTCAGACTCTTTTAGTAAATCACTTTTTATTTCATACAAATAGTTTTGAATTAAAGGTAATTTTAAATCTCTAATTTCTGCTTCGTGGTTCATCATATCATCAAATGGTATTGTTCTTGCTAAATCATATAATTCTTTTTGTTGATTTTCATTTGCTTTTACTGTACTTGATGTTGTTCTAATATAATATGAATATCCTTTTGAAAAATCTTTATCTAAAGTGGTTGGGCATTTATATGGTCTAGTTTGTCCACCATAGCACCATATTACAATTATATTTTTTCCTTTATATTGTGTTACATCTACGATTGGCGTATATGATGGTCTTATCATTTTACATTTTGCAAGTATTTCTTTTTGTATTTTGTCAATACTTGCTGTTTCAATTCCTTTAATTGGATATTTAGGTCTTCCATTATCATCTTCAATTCCAACTAATATATATCCTCCACCCCAATTATTTATATCATTTGCAAATGCACATATTGAATGTAGTATAGGTTCTGGATTCCAGTTTCCTTTAAATTCTACTCTTTCACATTCTACAATATTTTCATTTAAGATATTTTCTATACTTGTAGGTAACTTCATACATTCACCTTCATTCATATCAAATTAGTATAGCATATTTACCATTTTTTACTTTTTCTACTACATTTAAAGCAATTAATTTTTTGAACAAATTGTTTATTGTTGTAATAGATAGATTTAGGTATTTAGATAGTTCTTTTTGTGTTATAGATATAATCTTTTGTTCATTTAAATTTTCGAATAAATATATAATTATTCTGCTTTCTTTTTTAGTAATTTTTGTTAGTATTTCCAAAAAACTTTTCTTCTCTATTAGTATTATTTCATTAGCAAGATTATTTGAATTGTTTTTTAATTTTTTTAAAGTTGCATATGAATGATTATGGGCAATTTTATTTGTATTTCTTGGAATCCATTTTATCTTAAAACTACCACTATATTTTGATAATTTAATGCATATTTTCCTATATATATTTTTTATTTCATCTTTTATTTCAACATTATTTTGAAATATTTTTTTATCATTTTTTTCAATAAAAAATTCTCTTGCAACTTCACAATCTGTTCTTACTCTGAACTTTTGTATTTTTCCTTTGTTTATATAACAACTTAATATAAGATTTATTGCTTGATAGATTGCAAAGATTTCGCATTCTGTCGAATTATTCATTTGTATTCTACATTTTTTTGTTATAGTTTTAATTTTATTATTGTTTTTTGTTACTATAATACCATATGTTCCTAATTTACTTTTATCATCAAAACTTGCATCTGTATAAATAATAAAATTTTCTTCTTCATTCATATAACATTACTTCCTATCTTGATAATATACACTATATGATTTTGTAGTTCTTTCTTTAATTCTTTCCTATATCTTACCTATGTATCAAAATCTTTAACCTTTATTTTTACAATTACCCTATTTCCTTGTCTATCTCTTAATTCTTTTAGTGTCCTTCCTACAACTCCTTCAATTATTAAATCTTGTTTAGCAATTTTACTTAGTGGCCTGGTTTTTATATATTCTACAGCTTGTTGTAGATTTCCTTGTAAGTGGATTGGAACTGGTTTTATATTAAAATATTCTGCAATATCTTCAACACTTTCCCTTGTTTGCCAATTATCATTTATATATACATCAAATAACACAAAATCTTGATTATCAGAATATTTTGAACCTACATTTTGAATTTTTTTACCGGTAACCTTCTCCAACAAGCATCACAGGCATATTGCCAAACTTTTGCTCAAATAATTGTTCATTTTGCTCTCCACCAAATAATTCAAATAATCTATTTGTTAATTCTGCAGGAATTTGAGCATTATCTGTTCTTCCGGCAAACTTCACTTTGTGATCGTCCCACAAAATGCGTATATTAGTTCCATCAATTTTTTCAGTAAATTCCCATTTATTATCTTTTAAAAATTCAATTGTCTCATCTGTATATTTTCCTTCTATTAATTTTTTTGTATTATGATCTCTTTCATATAAGCTTTTTATTTTGTGATATTCCTTCATGTATTTTCCTCCCATTTCTTATTTTCTCTTTAAAAATCTGTATTTTTATGATATAATTCTACTTGATTATTTATTAAAAAGGTCACTTGAAAGGAGACATTTATGTTATTAGCACAAAAAGTTGATATTCCACAAAAATTAAAAGATGAATTAATTAAAAATAATCTTCAAATTCCTGATAATAACTATCCCTATATCTTGTATGAAAACACTGAAAATGATACATATACTACTGTAAAAGAAGATTCAGAGATTTATGAGATAGATATTATAAAAAGAATAAAAAATACTCATTTAACAGATACATTTCAAGAGTTGTTATTTAAATTCATTGATAAATCTGGATTAAAAGATTCAGAAGTATATAAAAAAGCATATATTGATAGAAGATTATTTTCTAAAATAAGATCTGATAAAGATTATCATCCTTCTTTTGGCACTGTTACTTTATTTGCCTTAGCTTTAAAGCTTTCTACAGAAGAATATAAAAAATTATTAAATTCGGCTTCTTATTTCTTGCCGACCAATACTTACACAGGAATCACTTTAAAATATTGCTTTGATAATAAATTATATAATGTTTATGAAGTAAATAACTTGATTTATACTTTGACTAATAAGGAAATTAAGAATCTATAAAATGAATTAATAGATTTGAGTATTACTATGAATTTTAATAAATTAAGAACAAAAGGAGCGTGATTAAATTTTTATTGTCTTTAAATTATTTTACACGCTCCATCTTTGTTCGTTCGCGAAATTTTTGCAAAAAATTCATCTTTTATAAAATAAAATTTTCCATTTTCTACTTTCATCATTACCTCTTTCCAACAAAAAATCTACCTTCGAAAAGGTAGATTTTTATTAACATTTGTCCACCTACGCATTTATTTGTCGCAAGTAAGGTTGCGAGTAACATTTGTACACCTATACACTTATACCCCGCAAATAGGGTTGCGGCTAACATTTGATTTGGACAAGATACTTTTTGTATCACTATTATTATATTCATTAATTTATTCTACATTGTTTATTCTAAAAAAGGTCGTTTGGCAGGAGACATTTTTTACCATAATTTTATCTGAGCATCTGATTTTACAAATATATTTTCAAGTAAATAATTCTCAGTAAGCTCTGAATTTTTTATTACATTATCAGTTGTTAGATATGTTTTGTCTGTATACTTTCCTGTTTTTAATGACATTTGATAAATAACTTTAAACTGGTTAGTAATGGAGCTCTGACTAATATCTGATAAACATATTGTTTGTACATTGAATTTTTCTAGTATTAGCATTAACCCGTCAAGTAAATGTTTAGATGACATTTTTCCAAATGGATTATCAATAACTAGAAATTTTGATGTTTCTGTTTTTTCGTCTTCCCCAAATTTTTCTAACACTTTTCTTCTTTCATATACTACTGCCCCCATGAATACTTTTGTTTAAGTTTATTCATAAAAAGGTTGTATTATGAATTGAAAATACAAAATAAAATTTTATCTTTGTAAAATTTATTAGAAATATTTATGTATTTTTAATATTTAGTAATATAGCACTTGAATATTATGTAAAATCATGGTATAATACGCCCATATAAGTAATATCTTTTCTATTGCTTAATTCCTCAATTCACTATTGAGTAAGGATACTTACTCCTTAGTTTTACTATATATAACTATTAACAATTAGAATTAAAGGAGGAACAATATGGTATTGCGGATTTATGGGATATTATCTCTTATTTTTATTGCTATAGCTATTATCTACGCAGTTTTCGAATACGAAGTATTCAAACGCCCAAGACAAACAACAAAAAAATTATTTAGCATAATAGTGAAAATACTAATAGTGTATGCAGTACTATTTACCATATATCTTATTTTTATGATTATATATGGTATTACTAATGGAGACTCATTTAAAAAAATATGCTTCTTAATACCTGCATTATCTTTTATAGTATTTGAAATTTTCTTGCTATTAGAAGAAAGATTTGAAGTATTTGATTTTTTATTTAATAAATTGAGTTATATTTCAATTCTTATATGGGCAGTTTCTAGTATTTTGTTATGCCTCAATTTTGGAACTGGGCCAAATTCAGCGGAAATTTCTGTCGAAAAGATGCATATCGAAACAATAAACATCTTGGAATTTAAAGAAGTACCCTATACAAATGTAAGTGGCAACAGATATTATATCAAGTCAACACCTAGTTGCGCTTACTATTACGAGGTTGCAACCGAAAATAATGGTACAACAACAAAGGTTATTGATGGATTGAATAATTATGTAGAAAAGCACGAAAGTGCTGAGTATACTGACAATCCCCATATCGAGGTCTATGATGTTATAGAAGTATACACAGACTGGTATAATACAGAACATAAAGAAAGAGTATCAAAAGAGTACTACTTATTCATACCAGAAAATAGTGTATTCTATCAAAATGAAGAACAGTAAAACGCAGTATCTAAGTAAAACGAGAACCATAATTGGCTCTCGTTTTATTCTATTAATCCTATTTAAATATATACAACAAAAATTCAAAATATCTATATTCACAAATATCAGTGTTTTTTTATCTAATTATCTCGCCTCTTGTTCTTTAGGTATTTGACATTCCTCAATTATTGTCTGTTTTCCACTCTCATCAATTATTTTTATCTTTCCAGTATCATAGGTTTCAAAAGCTTTACTATCTTGTCCTATATGTATAACTGAATTATCTTCTATGCAATATAGTCCAACTGAACACGAAGGGCCATGTCCGCATCCTTCATCTATACGAATATACCCTTTTTGTCTATTTACTTCTGTAGTATTTGCTTCATATGTGTGTCCACATACTGTTGTTAATCCTAATTGCTTGCATGGAGTATATGTATCAACATCTCTATTCCATACAACAAAATTAAGCTCGTCATGTGGAATTTGATTAGCTTTAATCCCCCCATCTTTACTTTGCTTTAGTTTTTTCACCAAATTAATATCATTTGGTGGACTAGAATGTACAAATAAAAAATCTTTACCTTGTATATTTTGTTGTTTCATAATATATGATGTTCTTAAAAATTCAAAAATATTTTTTTGCTCTGTTTCATTTAAATTCATAAATGCTTGTAATGTTTTTTCTCCTCCATTTGCTACACATTCCCAAATCCCAATAGTTTTTATCATTTGGTCAATATTTATATTATCTTTTTGTATACTATTTTCTATATCTTTTTTAATTTCTTTGCACAATTTTTTAAGTTCTTCAGCTAATTCCAGATCTCCTTCGCCTGTTTCATCATGGTATTTATAAATCTTATTCATTTGACGGTTTTTATTATAGCATTGATTAATCATACTAATAATTTCAGGTGATAACTTTAATCTCAAAATATAATTTAAAGCTTCAAACATCATTTTTTCATGATTTCCAAGAATAAAAGTAATATTTGATTCAGGTTCATTTGCTTTTCTTCGCATTAAATCCTGTAGAATCTTAATTCCATCAGGTCCTCTATCAATAACATCTCCTATTAGAACTAGGCTATCTTCTGGTTTTATCATTTTAAGTGCTACATCATATGGTTCTTTATATCCATGGATATCTCCTAATACATAGTGTTTTCCAGTTTTGTGAGTTTTATTATGTTCTTCAGCATTTCGTAATGAATCTTTAAAATAATTGACTTTATTAGGTTGCGCATTTTCCCTTGGTTCTTTACTTCCTTTTGATGCCTGATTATTAGCTAATTCCGGAAAAGTTTCCAGAATGTCTTCATAAGTACATTTTCCATTTTCATATAATTCTAAACATTCTATTAAGTCTTTAAATAAATCGTCTTTACTCTGACCATTATAGTTAACATGAGATGATACATCATTTATTGGTTTACTATTATCTGCATAATTAAAACTTCCTAAATAAATAATAGATTCGCTCTTATTACTTTGAAATAACCTTTTCAAAAAAAATTCTTTATATTTTTTTTGATACTCTTCTTCGCGTCCTCTAAATTCATCAGGTATATCTTTTGGAACTGTTCCTTTATCTACATATATAGTTATTCTTTTTTCTTCTCCTGTTTTAAGAAAAAAACTCAATTCATATTTATCATAAATTGTTAAAATATCTCTTTTAAGCTTAGTTATTCTAAATGTTTTAAGATTTATTTTATCTTCGTCTATACCATTAAACATAACATTCACCTCTATTCCATTATACCTCTTTTCAGCTAAAAAGTCAAATTCCCCACGCATTCTGGCATTTTAGGTATGTTTTATAATCTATGATTTATTTCGATTTCTTTATTCATAGAATACCTTATATTAACTTTAACAAAAAAACTTTTGTAGTATAATTTCAAACATATCCTCTTCCAATCATAGTCTTTTAATTATACTTAAATATAAATTAAGGATGCTCTATAATGGAGCACTCTTTTCTTTTTTTAACTAAAACTTCAATATCTTCACCCAGCATGAATTTTCTTGTTGCTGGTTGTTTTAAACAGAATGCCAAATACTTGTCAGTATTATTGGCACTCTTTACTATCTCGCCATAAGCTTTCGAAGCTTTAAACATTTAGTAATTTAGCACTTGAATATTATGTAAAATCATGGTATAATACGTCCATATAAGTAATATCTTTTATATTGCTTAATTCCTCAATTCACTATTGAGTAAGGATACTTACTCCTTAGTTTTACTATATATAACTATTAACAATTAGAATTAAAGGAGGAACAATATGGTATTGCGGATTTATGGGATATCATCTCTTATTTTTATCGCTATAGCTATTATCTACGCAGTTTTCGAATGCGAAGTATTCAAACGCCCAAGACAAACAACAAAAAAATTATTTAGCATAATATTGAAAATACTAATAGTGTATGCAGTACTATTTACCATATATCTTAT
>JAEEGJ010003790.1_pt1 | contig 54986 bp, 50 predicted proteins | sample 8958761 | NCBI WGS metagenome assembly JAEEGJ01 (sample SAMN16246546, study PRJNA631951) | gut metagenome | biome: gut microbiome; feature: rumen; material: RS-attached | host: Bos | place: Iran: Karaj | collected 2018-10
GCTATGCTCAGAGGCATGGTAACTTTCCTGCTTGAGAACGGTCAGATCGAAACTACCGTAACAAGAGCAAAGGAAGTTCGTGCAGTTGCAGAAAAAATGATCACTATCGGTAAAAATGATGATCTGCACTCCAAGCGTCAGGTATTCTCATACATCACAAAGGAGTCCGTTGCTAAGAAGCTTATCGACGAGATCGCTCCCAAGTATGCAGAGAGAAACGGTGGTTACACACAGATCGTTAAGATCGGTCCCCGCCACGGTGACGCTGCTGAAATGGCTATCATCAAGCTCGTTTGATCGAATAAAATAAGTATAAAGGCCGTTCCCGTCAGGGGACGGCTTTTTATTTATAGCTGATTGTGAATAAATGACAAAAACACAGTTAGAGTGTTTACAAACACACAAATATATGATATAATATAAAAAAGTACTTTAGATTAGATTTTTTAGGTGGGGATATATATGAAAAGAACATTAACAGAGAAAAAGGTGCTAAAGAAGCTCGGAATACCTGATTTTAGACATATGACAAAAGATAAAGTAATTAAGTTCGCTTCCATGTTGCCATATATGGATAGAGAGGTTGCTAAAGCTGCGTTGCAACAGTTTCCAGAATTTAAAGATATGGCTTGTAGCATTATTTTTCAGTTTAAAGAAGCAATGGATAAAACAATTGAACATAACAACAAAAGTCAAGATGAATTTTATTTGACGTGTAATACCATTATAAATACTCTTCAAAAAGAACTCGAAAAGGATAATATCACGTCAGATGAAAGAGAGAAAATTGTAGATAAAATGATAATAGTGGCAAAGATGAAAGGGGAGAAAGATACCGAAAATAAAAAGTTTTTACAAAGAATGGCGCTTGGAGTTGCTGGAATTGCTGCATTTTTTGGCTTGGCGGCCACTTCTTTATTAGGAGGAAGTTCGCAAACAAGTATTAATGAAGATAATATGATTGACGATGAAGAGGATAATGATAATAAAAATAGTGAAGATGATGATATAGATGTATAATATTTATATGCGAGCTGTTCCCGAAAAGGGAACGGCTTTTTCATTTTTAATAAGTTACCCCCGTTATCTGAGAAAGCCCATAAAAAAAGCGGAAAATCGAAGAAAAGTACTTGCAAAACAAAAGGATATGTGTTATAATAACCATTGTATGAAATAAAACCAATCCAGACAGGAGTAATATTATGAAGATAAGAAAGTTAATGAGCATTATTACGGCAGCTGCTTCAACAGCTGCTATGGCAGGATATACCACCCTGACAGCCTTCGCAGAGGAAGCTCAGTCTGCTTCCGACGGAGCAGCTGCACAGCAGCCGGCAACTCCCGGAATGGGCAGCACGCTGTTTATGCTTGTGGCTATGTTCGCCGTTCTTTACTTTGTGGCTATCAGACCGCAGAAAAAGCGTGACAGAGAGCTCAAGGAAATGCAGGAGAGCTTACAGGTAGGCGATGAAGTCGTTACAGGCGGCGGTATCGTTGGTATCATCGTAAGCGTCGGCGAGGATACAGTAGTTATCGAGACCGGCGGCGCAAAGCACAAGCTCAGGATCAAGAACTGGGCTATCACAGAGAATGTAACAGCTGCAGAGCGACTGAAGGAAGCTAAGGCAGCACGTAAAACATCTTCTGCTTCTTCAGAAAGCACTGTTGAATCCGCAGCAGTTGTTGATGACGACGCTGAGGAAAAGAAGTCAAAAAAGAAAAATCAGGACGAGGAAGAATAAAAAAATATATCTCCGCATAGAATTTACAAGAATTCCATGCGGAGGTTTTTTATGCGCAGATACAGACGCAGTATATGGACAAACGGTTCGCTCAGCGCCGTTGCGGCGCTGAGCTGCGGATTCATATGTACGGCGGCGGCAGCGTTCCTGCTCAGTGCCCTGCTGTTCTATGTCATGGGTGATATGAAGCTGGTCAGGGGCTTTGCAGGCACGGCACTCGGCTTCGGCGCGTACACAGGAGCCTACATATACGGCAAGCACCGCCGCCGAAGGGGACTGTTCAGCGGTTCGCTTTGCGGAGTAATAATGTATGCTGTACTGAGTATATGCGGAGCAGTTTTTACCGGAGTTCCTTCAGATATAAAAAAGCTCCTCCTGCTCACCTTAACAGGTGCGGCAGGAGGAGTTGCGGGCGTAAACTCAAAACGCCCGAAAAAACTTATGGATCAGTAATTGCCGGAGGTATCCTCCATCAGCTTGAACTCTATCTCATAGTAGCTTACTTCACCGTTCTTGTCAATGCTTGCGCAGGTTGCGGGGACCTTGTCTCCTGCTTCGTACTGACTGCTTATAGTTTCGTATAGCTCATCGTATGTGGATATGGATTTGCCGTTTATGGCAACGATGAAATCGCCGCTTTTAAGGGCAGTGTTTGCGATATCGCAGTCCTTGTCAAGCGAGTCGATGTATATTCCCTTGAAGTCCTCAGGAAGCTTTTGACCCATGCGCTCCTCGATGGCTTCTTTTTTTGCTTCATTTCCCATATCAAGAAGGTGTATACCGATCCTGAACCTGCCTGAAATGAAGCCGTTCTTTATAAGCTCCTCGATAACGGGAGCAGCTTCGTTTATTGTAATGGCAAAGCCGAGACCCTCAAGGTCGCTGCTGACGTATTTTGAAGAAGTTATGCCTATTACCTGACCGTACATATTAACGAGAGCGCCGCCGGAGTTTCCGGGACTTATCTCTGCGTTTGTCTGTAAGCACTTCATTTCAAAACCGGTCGAATCGCTTCTTATTTTACGGTCAACTGCTGAGATAATGCCGTCAGTGACCGTACCCGAAAGATTAGCCGGATTTCCGATAGCTATTACGGTTTCACCCACGACTGCCTCGTCGGAATCTCCCAGAACAGCAGGGGTAAGGTCAGGAGCATTTACCTTAATAACGGCGATATCGGTCTTGGTATCTCTGCCGATGAGTTTAGCGTCATAGAAGTCGCCGTCTATCGTTTCGATCCTGTGGTAGCCCTCGGCTTCGAGTACATGGGCATTTGTAGCGATATATCCGTCCTCGTTGAGAACGATACCTGAGCCTGTCCCCACAGCTTTTTTAGCCGCATAGCCTGAGTAGTCGGCGTAGGTATATATCTTTACTATAGACGGTTTAACAAGCGCGGCAGCTCCCTCAGGAGTATACTTTCCGTTTCCGTCCTTGAAGTTTTCAAGATCGGTGGCGCCTTCGGGCTTTGATTCCTTATAGAGAATGACCTGATTCTGTCTGCCTATCTTGTTGATAATGTTCTTGCTGTTGATAAGATCGAAGCAGATACCGAATACAGAAATAAAAGCTGACAGAGCAACAAGTATTGCAAACAGCAGGAGTATATGTCTTTCACTTTTAGAGCGTTGCTTTGACTGTATTTCGTTTTCCGCATCCTGACCTGCCTTAGCGCGGTCGAGCTCTTCAAAGCCGATGGGTTCATACATAAAGCGATCGTATACAGGTCTGCGGGGCTGATCGCTGTAGCCGCCCGTCTGCTGCCCGAAGCCGTTGTTCTGCGGCTGATGATAGCCCTGCTGTCCGAAGCCGTTGTTCTGGGGCTGGTGGTAGCCCTGCTGTCCGAAGCCATTGTTCTGCGGCTGATGATAGCCCTGCTGTCCGAAGCCGTTGTTCTGGGGCTGGTGGTAGCCCTGCTGTCCGAAGCCGTTATTCTGGGGCTGGTGGTAGCCCTGTTGTCCGAAGCCGTTATTCTGCGGCTGGCGGTAGTCCTGCTGTCCGTAGCTGTAATCCGGTATCCGGTCGGCATGGACGCCGGTCGTGCCGGCGTTACCGCTGCTTTGAGCGGTATTGTCCGGTTCCTTTTCATGCTTTGGCACATATGGCTCATCCGAGCCTTTATCTTCAGATGTGTCCTGATAGATATTATCCTTATCGTCCATTTATTATCCTTTCTTTTTCGGCTGTTTCTCCGGAAGCTGAATGAGAAACTCCGTATATTCTCCGTACACGCTTTTAACAACTATATGACCGTGATGGAGATGTATTATCTTTCTTGAAATAGCGAGACCGAGACCAAGTCCTGTAGTGTCCTTGCCTCTTGAAGAATCGGTCTTGTAGAAACGGTCGAATACCTGCTGTATCTCATCGTTTTTCAGACCTTCGCCGGTATTCCTTATGCCTATGGTACATGAACCGTTTACGGAACGCTCAAAGCTGAAAGAGAGGATACCTCCCTCGTTCACGAATTTTACGGCATTTTCCACAAGGTTGTATATTACCTGCTGTATGAGGTCGGGATCCACTTCCGCGGTCATACGGTCGCTTCCGAGACCTTCAACGTCAAGGTGCTTGTCCTCTATCTTTTTCTCGAACATGAGAACGGTCTGTATAACGATATCAGTAAGGTTTACGTCGCGGAAATTGGGTCTGAGGGTACCTGTCTCAAAGCGTGACATATTCAGCATTGACGAGATAAGTATACGCAGTCTCTTAATCTCTTTTGAGACCAGTACAAGATACCCGTTCTGTCTTGCCTTGGGGATAGTACCGTCGAGTATGCCGTCAACAAAGCCGCCGATTGTGGTGATAGGAGTTCTCAGCTCGTGGGAAACATTTGCGATGAAGGTCTTGCTCGTTTCCTCGCTCTTGGCAACGTCTGCGGCGACAGTATTTACGAACTCGGCTATCTCCGGAGTGGTATACGGCACATTAGTGGGGATAGTCTCGGAGAAATCGCGTTTTGCGTACTGTTCGCTGACACGTCTGAACTCGTTTTCATATGCCGAGAGTTTCTTGATCCTGCGGTTAAGTACGAATATCTGTATGAAAATGTTAAGCAGGCAGAACATCGTGTAGAATGCCGCCAGTTTTATCGCAAATGAATTCACGTCATTTGAGTTGGTATAGAATTTAGCATACATACGGTCGGGTATGAGTTCGTTCTTACCTGTCAGGAAGAAGCAGGTAGCATAGAGCATATACGGTTCGTTTACGGATATGCTTTTTGTCTCCATCGCTCTGTAGTCCTTCTGAATAAGCCTTTCCCGTTCAGCTTCCGAGATCTTTTCGCTGTTTTTTACGACCTTCTTTGGCTTCTCCTCATAATCCGCGTCTGAGAGGACGCAGTTGCCGTTTTCGTCGTAAATATATATCATCAGGTGATATTTGCTTGAGAATTTCTTATGCAGGTTTTTTATGGTCGTTGAACGGGTATTCATATTTTCCGCATAGCAGTCCTGCATACAGCTTGTGAAAAGGTCGCCTATCTTCTGGAGCTCTTCGAGCCTGTTTGACTTATATACTGACGAACTGATGGTTATAGCGACTATACCCAGTATGATATTTATTGAAAAGATAATTATAACAAGGAATATGAACAGCTTGTCATAAGAGCTCTTTCTGCCTTTCAATAGTATCACCTCAATACAAAATAAGGGGACAAAAGTCCCCTTGATGTTCTGGAGTTATATGAGCTTATTCCTCTTCGTCTGCCTCGAATTTATATCCGACGCCCCATACAGTCTTGAGAGCCCACTTGTCGGAAACTCCCTCAAGCTTTTCACGCAGACGCTTGATATGTACGTCGATGGTACGGGAATCGCCGTAGTATTCAAAGCCCCAGACTTCGTCGAGGAGCTGATCTCTGGTGTATACTCTGTTAGGATTGGAAGCAAGGTAGTAAAGCAGTTCGAGCTCCTTGGGAGGAGTGTCGATATTCTTGCCGTTTACCTTGAGTTCATAGCTGTCCATATTGACAGAGAGTCTGTCATAGTGGACTTCCTTCTGTTCCGGTTCAGCCATACCTGTTCCGACGCGGCGTGTAACTGCGTTGATACGGGCAATGACTTCCTTTGCGTCAAATGGCTTTACGATATAGTCATCGGCGCCGAGCTCAAGACCGATTACCTTGTCAATGGTTTCCCCCTTTGCCGTTATCATGATGATCGGGACGTTGGAGATCTTTCTGATCTCACGGCAGACCTGCCAGCCGTCTTTTCCGGGCAGCATGATGTCGAGCAGCACCATATCCGGGCTTAATGCCTTGAACTTTACAACAGCGTCGTCGCCGTCATGGCAGAGGAGGACGCTGTATCCGTCTTTTTCAAGATAGAGCCTGAGAAGGTCGCAGATGTTTTTATCATCGTCTACTATAAGGACCTTTGGATTTTTTTCGTTAGCCATTTTTAATACCTTCCTTCCGTATTCAACATATACTTCCCCTTATTTTGCGCCATTCGCAAAGAAAGTATTTGACACAATACAGGCATATCCGCCTGCTTATAAGATATTAAGTTAATTATAACTCAGTTTTACAAAAATGTCAATCAAAAATCACTATTTTTTGAATTAGTGTTATAATTTTAAGTTATTTTTTACAAAAAAAGGGTACAAAAAATGTGCTAACGGCGAGTAAACCCATCGCATACTGCACAAATAAGCTCGGTGTTATTTGGTCTATCTGACAGTCTGCCCTCAGTAAGCCGTGATATTGCTCCGTTTTGAGCGGCATGGTCGCCGAGGTTCCGCACAGCTCTTTCAACCTGTGCGGCATTTACCGAGAGCTTTCCGGCAGTTTCTTCGTATATTCCCATGATACCGCCCCACAGTCTTTCTGGTGATTCAAGGCAGAGCACCGAGATATCGGCAAGGCAGCCGAAGCCTTTCAGCTTGCGCGGCATACCTGTTCCTTCGAGGAAGATCTCCATTTGTGAAAGCAGAGTATTCCTGCTGCCGGCGCGGATAAGGATACTTTTGCACAGACTGACTAAAGAGCAGGGCAGTGAAAAGGTAAGAGCGGCGCCTTGCCGTCTGAATTCGTTATGGTCTGAGACGGAAGAGGAGTAAAGCCCTGCAAAAGCGGTCATACCGCTGTCGGCTGCGTCCTTCAGAAGACTGAGTATTTTTTCGTCAGGGAAGAAGGCAAAAACAAGGATACAGGTGTATTTTTTCGCGGACAGCGCCCTGTGTATCGAAGCTATGCTGCCGCGGCAGCAGTCGGCGGCTATTCCCATACTGACAAATCTCCGCAGTATCAGCTTGCCGAGTCCGGGCGAGCAGTCGCATATAAGAAGTCTTTCTTTCATATATCCCCCTAAATATCAAGGCTTCCGCAGTCCGGAAGCCTTGATGTCATTGTCTTGTTCGCTGGGAGAGTGCCTTTATATTGGATACAGCCCAGTCGAATTCGTCTGTTGTGAGTACCGAGCCGCAGTATTCACATACCGCAGACTGGTTCATATTCACGTTTGCGCCGCAGTACGGGCAGACATGGCTCGTCATGCCTGTTGAGCGTGATGTGACTACACCGTTTTTGCGGACAAGCGTCCATTCATATGTCATGAATTTCTCTGCTGTCCTGCTTCCGCGGACGATATTGCCTGTAGCGTCGTCCACTACGTAATCCACTATCCTTGTTTCGAGCTTGACTATCATTTCGTCAAAGCCGGCGTCCTGGATCCAGCCGAGTACCTCTGTTTTCAGTACCGCTATCCTCTCAACCATATTGGTCTGGCGGTTCTGGCGGTATCTGCTGAGCTGATTATCCATCTGCGCGAAGTAGGTATCCGTGAGGTACGGTCTCAGAGGAGACAGGTCCTTGTTCTGCCATGCGTTCTGGAACTGCACGTAGAGATTGGATACCTTGTCCCTGAACTGTTCCTCGCTGAATGAGGGATCAACACTGAGGTATTCTTTTACCGGACGCAGATCTCTTGCAGGCAGCCTCGGATTATATGGCGTATTCAGTATTTGTCTGTTGCGCGGTGAGAAGTATGCTACTAAAAGGACAATAGCTGTGATAATGATAATTATGAATATTATCCCGCAGGCATCGCCGTCATCTGAGTAGCCTCCGCCGCTGTATCCGCCTCCGCTGTCACTGTCCCAGCCGCCGCTGTCCCAGCTGTCGCCTCCGCTGTCCCAGCCACCACTGTCACCGAAATCGGAATCGCCGGAAAAGTCGCCGAAGTCCGCACGCCGCGGTGAAGCGCCGGCAGGGAGAGGCTTTGCAGGAAAAAAGACAAGTCCGAAAACAACTGCCAAAAGTGGCAATAATCTTAATAATCGCTTCATTTTTCACTACCCCCGATCAAATACTGATTACATTATATCACAAACTGTTGAAAAATGCAACAGTTGCAGAAAAATCGGCAGATATACACTTATTCTGTTACATGGTGAGGGACCTGTCCGGTACATACTGTACCAAGGTCACTTTATGAATATTTCCTGCTGCCGGCATATGCTGCCCTCCAGTCTGTAGGAGACATTCAGGGTAAGTGAATCATCGTTTGCCGTAGCTGTTATGTCTCTGCTGATCACACTGATGCCGCTGCCGAGGAAGTTCTTTTCGTAGGTATCCACCCTTTCCATAAGCTTTTCCCTGAGCTCGTCGGCGGTATAGACCTTTTCAGTACGGGCTGTTTCGCTGATCTCAGTCCGTTTTATACTTATCGGCAGCTTTTTCCCGAATAATACGAGGGGATTTTCAGAGTACGCCGAGGAATAGTCCCGGTATTTACTGACGCTGAAATACAATGGGATATCAATGCTGAAAAGCCGGAGGGTACGTTTGGTATCGCTCCTGCCTGTGGGAGAATACTCGTTGCTTCGGAAAGCTGCGGAGAAGCTGACATTTTCGCTGTATATACCGCGTATTTCGCCCATAGCGTGGTATACAGAGATATGTCTGTTTTCTGATTCGTAAACTCCGCTGATAAGGAGAGTACCCTCCTGAACGTAATCGCCGACAGCGTGTACTGCATTGCCGGAGCGTACAAGCACAGAGGTTATTTCGGCGTCATGGCTCGACACGATATTGCAGGGGACTCTTCCTTTTGTTTTTTCCGGCTTTGGAGCTTCCTCGCGTATCTGTACGACGACACGGCTGCCGGTACGGTGCATACCTGCCCACGCGACGCCATCTATCATGAAAGGCAGCCTGCTTTCACAGCTGTGCAGGTCTATTCTGAACAGCGGAGTACCTGTTCTGATATCGAGTTCTGCAAGGGCAGCGAGTATCACCTGATCACTCACAGTTGTATTTCCCTGTATTTCTATAGTTTCGATCACACCTGAGAAGCAGACGGCAGTAAAAACAGCGAGTATCATACCAACAAGCAGACCTATCCTTTTTCTGTAGCGGGAAAGCCTTTCAAAAACGCTGTCATACGCGGCTGTTTTCAGTATGATACCGTACTCCTCGGCGACAAGGCGGAGCTTTTTGATATCGCGGCGCATCACATCTCCGTGAAGGACGTTGCTGCGGCAGTATTGTCCGCGGCACTCTATCCTGTTTTCGTGCATAGCGTTCATGAATTTATTCAGTTCTCTGCCCTGCGCGTCTATTCTCATGCATCTTCTTATCCTCAGACTCATATTTTTTCTTCCTTTCCTCAAATTCTATCTGGTCTATGGAGCCGCGCACCACAAGTCCGCCTGTTCTGAAATCGTAGGCTCTGAGTCCGCTGCCGCGGATATTGACATATATGCCTCCTGACAGGAATCTCATGAACACTTCATTGCATTCCTCTATCCTTCGGCAGTTTTCTATAATCAGCTCATTTCTGCCGGATATATGCATACTTGTATCAAGGTAAAATGATTGCCGTGTCAGCTCCGTGAGCCATTCAAACATAAGTGTCACTCCCGTATATTTTTTCACTTCCAATAATATGATTTATGGGGTGATGATTATGAGAAAATATGCCGCAAGAGCGGCTGCAGCAGTGAAAATATGCATTACAGCAGCAGTCCTTGCCTTCTGCATTTTTGACACTGCGGCAGTTTCCGAAGCTGTGGGGAGCAGTATCCGTCGCTGTATGAATGTCGTCATACCATCGCTGTTTGCGATGATAACGGTCTCCGCTCTGATCGTAACGAGCGGTATAACAGAAATTCTGCCTGACTGGCTCGGCAAGCCCGTCAGGCTGCTGTTCGGTATGGATAAGAATGAGTTCGCGGTATTCATATTCAGTATGTTTGCAGGTTATCCTGTCGGCATGAAAATGCTGTCAGAGGAGAGTGCTTCAGGACGGATACCGAAAAAGCGGGCTGAACTGCTTTCCGGACTGTGCTTCGGAGCGGGTCCTGCGTTCATATACGGCTGCATATCATCTCAGATATTTCGCTCCGGCAATGCAGGAAAACTGATATTGCTTTCAACTGTATCCGCAAATATTATCCTTGCACTTATAATGTCAGTGCCGCTGCGCAGGGCGGCTGCAAAGCAGCCGCCGATCCGACGCAGGGTCAGCATATCTGCGGATATGCTGACCGGCTGCGTACTGCGCAGCGGCAGGGCAATGGCAGATATCTGTATAATGATAGCATTTTTTTCTGTAATGACCGCATTTTTTATACGTACAGGCGTCACGGCAGCAGCAGGGGAGCTTCTTGCGAAGCTCCTGCGCCTCGACCGCAGCTGCGGCGAGGCTGTGGTCGCCGCGCTGACAGATGTCACGAACGTGGAAGGACTTCCACGCGGCGACCTTCTGCTGCTGCCATTTGTAAGCGGAGCTGTATCCTTCGGCGGATTATGTGTGCTGTTCCAGATGTCGGTACTGACAGCCGGGGAGTTGTCATTGAGACCTTTGATAATGCTCAGGTCAGCGGCAGCGGTGCTGAGCTATATGATAAGCAGAATGCTGCTGCCATATTTCATGGCGAAAGAGGTGATCGAAGTATCGACAGCAAGTGTCGGCGGATACGGCTCGGAAACAGCGGTACCGTCGGTAATGCTGATAATTATGACAGTGCTGCTGATGTGGGAATTCGGGGATAAGAACGCAGACCGCTCAGCTTACAGCACATAAAAATTCACTTGAAAAGCTGATATTTGTACATAGCGCCAAAAATTGTGAAAGCTTGCAGAAAAGGCTTGATTTATTGTAAAAAGGTGGTAAAATATAATTAGCACTCGCAGAGAAAGAGTGCTAAACTTGAACTTGTAATTAATTATCAGGAGGTATATATTATGACTATCAAACCTTTACAGGACAGAGTTGTCGTAAAAATGGTAGAAGCAGAGGAGACTACCAAGAGCGGTATTATTCTTTCCGGTTCGGCAAAGGAAAAGCCGGAGGTAGCACAGGTCGTTGAGGTAGGTCCCGGAACATCAGATGTAAAAATGGAAGTAAAGAAGGGTGACAAGGTGCTCATTTCAAAGTATTCAGGCACAAACGTAAAGCTTGAGGGAGAAGAGTACATCATCGTTAAAATGGAAGACATTCTCGCAACAGTAAAATAATGCATAATAAGTTGAGAGTGGAGAATTGAGAGTTGAGAGTTAATGTATCGGCTGCGCTGATTGATTGGAATTTTTTTGATCTTTCCCCGTCAGGGGATACGACAACTCTAAACTCTAAACTCTCAACTGTAAACTATATTATAAAGGAGTAGATAATTATGGCTAAGGATATAAAGTACGGTGAAGACGCAAGAAAGTCACTTCAGGCAGGTATCGACAAGCTTGCTGATACAGTAAGGATAACAATGGGACCCAAGGGCAGAAATGTTGTTCTTGACAAGAAGTTCGGCGCTCCCCTTATCACAAACGACGGTGTTACCATTGCAAAGGATATCGAGCTTGAGGACGCTTTCGAGAACATGGGCGCTCAGCTCGTAAAGGAAGTTGCCACAAAGACAAACGACGCAGCAGGCGACGGTACAACAACAGCTACACTTCTCGCACAGACTATTGTCCGCGAGGGTATGAAGAATATCGCAGCAGGCGCAAATCCGATGGTACTGAAGAAGGGTATCGCAAAGGCAGTTGACGCAGCTGTAAAGGCTATCGTAGACAATTCAAAGGCTGTAACTGGCTCAGAGGATATCGCAAGAGTAGGTACAGTATCATCTGCTGACGAAAATGTCGGAAAGCTCATCGCTGAGGCAATGGAGAAGGTAACCTCTGACGGCGTTATCACCATCGAAGAGAGCAAGACAGCTGAGACCTACAGCGAGGTAGTAGAGGGTATGCAGTTTGACAGAGGCTACATCTCACCCTACATGGTAACAGATACAGACAAGATGGAAGCTGTTTACGATGACGCTTTCATTCTTATCACAGACAAGAAGATATCTTCTATACAGGAAATACTTCCCCTTCTTGAACAGATCGTCAAGATGGGCAAGAAGCTTGTTATCGTTGCTGAGGACGTAGAGGGCGAAGCTCTTACAACTATCATACTCAACAATCTGAGAGGCACATTCAAGGTTGCCGCAGTAAAGGCTCCCGGCTTTGGCGACAGACGTAAGGAAATGCTGAAGGATATCGCAGTGCTCACAGGCGGCGAGGTAATTTCCTCAGAGCTCGGTCTTGAACTCAACGAGACAACTGTTGAGCAGCTCGGTCAGGCAAAGCAGGTAGTTATCCAGAAGGAGAACACTATCATCGTAGACGGCGCAGGCGACAAGAAGGCTATCAAGTCAAGAGTTGCCCAGATCAGAAACGCTATCGAGAAGACAACTTCCGACTTCGACCGTGAGAAGCTTCAGGAGAGACTTGCAAAGCTTGCAGGCGGCGTAGCAGTTATCAAGGTCGGCGCAGCTACAGAGATCGAGATGAAGGAGAAGAAGCTCCGTATCGAGGACGCTCTTGCAGCTACAAAGGCAGCTGTTGAAGAGGGTATCGTAGCAGGCGGTGGTACAGCATTCGTAAACGCAATGCCGGCAGTAAACAAGCTCGTTCCCACACTTGAAGGCGACGAAAAGACAGGCGCAAAGATCATACTCAAGGCGCTTGAGGCACCTGTACGTCAGATCGCAGAGAACGCAGGACTTGAAGGCAGCGTTATAGTAGACAAGATAATCCGTTCACGCAAGGTAGGCTACGGCTTCGACGCATACAACGAGGTTTACACAGATATGATACCCGCAGGTATCGTAGATCCTACAAAGGTAACAAGAAGCGCACTCCAGAACGCAGCTTCCGTAGCTTCAATGGTACTCACAACAGAGAGTCTTGTAGCTGACATCAAGGAAGACACACCTGCTGCACCTGCAATGCCCGCAGGCGGAATGTATTAAGCGGGGAGCCCCCGCTGGCTTGCCACGTTGCCTAATGGGAACGTGACCTGTACATCACTTACAGCACAGTAAGATGCAGGGAACGCCGTCCTCGGCGTTCGGTAAAAGCAATATAAAATTTAAAGGCGAACCCGAATGAACGGGTTCGCCTTTTTATGCTTATTTATTTTTAATTATCCAATGATTTTCGCTGTATGCCTCTGCCAAGAGGATATCAGTCATCCACAAAGGTGCTTTTGAATTCTGCTACACGTGCATTGTCACCGTGGCAGTCTATCTCAATATCTCCGTGTCTCTTCATTTTTATGATCGAGGCGAATAATATGATGAATGCAATAGCATTTGAGATTATACTGAAGTATACTCTTATATGGAAGAGATTGCCAAGCATACCTGCGAAGATTATCAATATGCAAACTATTACAAGTCGTTCCAGTTTTTTGTTATTTGGTTCGAGCTGAAGAAAAGTAAGGCATACAACTCCGGTAATAACAGCGTGCATCACAGCGAGCGGAAGTGAAAACGGATGATAGAAGTCTATCTTTGAAGAATTGAGCTCCATTATCATCATCACAGTTTCAAAGATGACATAGAATGTCCATGCAGCCTTGAAAATACCTCTGAATCTTATGGCAGTTGCGATCAGCCAGTCACCGAACATGAGCAGGGCAAAGCCGACTATTTCAGTGGTATAAGCAATGAAAGCAAGTATACTTGTATGTATGCCATGCGGAGTATAGGTCTTGTAGAAGATATAGCATATAAATCCGAAGGCAATGAAAAGAATATTGCCTATAAGGCTGAGTTTCAGTCCTTTATTCAGTCTTTCATGCATAGGTAAGCAGCTCCTTAGCTGAGAGCCCTGAGCGCTCTCTGTCCGATATCTTTTCTGAAATGAGCTCCTTCAAAGCTTATCCCTGAAACTCCCTCGTAAGCCTTGTCAAGAGCTGCCTGAAGAGTGTCGCCCTTTGCGGTAACGCCGATGACTCTTCCGCCGTTGGTAAGGAATTTACCGTCGGGAGAGAGCTTTGTACCTGCGTGGTATACGAAGCAGCCTTCCACCTGACCTTTGTCATCGAAGCCGTTCATTTCAATTCCCTTGGGATAGCTTTCCGGATAGCCGCCGCTTGCCATGACTACGCAGGCGCAGCTGCCCTTATGCCATTTTATATCCACCTTGTCAAGCTCGTGGTTGTATATAGCCTCGAATATCTCATAGAGGTCAGCGTCCAGCATGGGGAGTACCACCTGAGTTTCCGGGTCACCGAAGCGGCAGTTGTATTCTATCACCTTGGGACCCTTCGGAGTTATCATAAGGCCAAAGTAAAGACAGCCCTCAAAGGTGCGTCCCTCAGAGTTCATGGCGTTCATAGTGGGTATGAATATCTTTTCCATGCATTCTCTGGCGATATCCTCTGTATAATATGGATTCGGCGATACCGTACCCATACCGCCGGTATTCAGACCCTGATCGCCGTCGAGAGCGCGTTTATGATCCATTGAGGATATCATGGGGATCATAGTTTTTCCGTCGGTGAAGCTGAGTACAGATACCTCCGGACCTGTGAGGAATTCCTCAATAACTATCCTTGCGGAGCTCTTTCCGAATTTGAGCTCGTCTATCATCTCATGGACAGCCTTTACAGCTTCCTCCTCGTTCTGAGCGATTATTACGCCCTTGCCGAGAGCGAGACCGTCAGCCTTTATTACAGCCGGATAGCTGTTCTGCTCCTTTAAATAAGCCACAGCCTTTTCGGAATCAGTGAATACCTCATAGAAAGCAGTAGGGATACCATACTTTTTCATGAGCTCCTTTGAAAAAACTTTTGAGCCTTCGATAATAGCCGCATTCGCCTTGGGACCGAAGGTCATGAAGCCCTCTGCCTGCAATGCGTCCACCATACCGAGTACAAGCGGATCGTCGGGAGCTACTACTACCATATCCGGTTTGAGCTCCTTAGCGAGAGCAACGATACCGTCAACGTCAGTTGCCGTAACATTGAAGCATTCAGCATACTTTGATATGCCGCCGTTTCCGGGAGCGCAGTAGAGCTTTCCAACCTGCGGGCTCTCTGCCAGCTTCATTATTATGGCGTGTTCACGGCCGCCTCCGCCGACTACTAATACGTTCTTCATTGGGGTATTCCTCCTGTATGTAAATAGTTATTTGATATCCTTTATAGTTATGCCGTCAAGCATTTCCTTTATGTCATTTTCGTCGTAATCCTTGCGGTATGCAGCAAAAATTCTGTAAAGTCCCGTATCGTTGCTGAAATAGTAATCATCCATACAGATTATATCGGGAGCTTCGCCCTCCAGACTCATGTCCTGCTCATAATATACATTTTCGCATTTATAGCCGAACATTTCCTTTTGATCTCTTGTCAGTACAGCAAATTTCTCTTTTTTTTCTTCTTTATTCTGAAAGACTTTGTCTGCCATTTCAGCTGGAGTCCCTTTATCAGACTCAGATACATCGATATCTATAAAAGGAAAGGAAGTTTTCTTTATATCATCTGCTTCCTCATAGTTTTCATGTAAATGGAAAAGGCATTTTTCATCGTTGATCTTCTTCTCTTCTGTACCGTCGTAGCATTTGTATTTTATGCCTGTATTAACGCTTGCAAAGTCATAATCACAAATGCCGGACTTTGTGGCGATACGGAAATCTGACGTATATACTGCGCTTTTTGCGATATTGTCCATTGCTTTTTTTAATACGCCAGACTTTGAAGGACTGCAGAAACATTTTAAGGTAAGAAAATTAGTATCTGTTCCGAAAATATAGGAAAGACAGGTTTCTTTTTTATCTTTGATGAAGATATCTGATGAGATGAAGTAGCCTTTATACGGGTATCCTTCAAGCTTTTCAAGGTTTTCATCCTCTTCATACGCATAATGAGCCATTAATTCGTTTGACAATTCAGGAGTACAGTTCAGGGTTATGTCTTCTATTTTGATCTCTTCGCCGAGACATTTGAAAGTGAACCTGAGATCGTCCTTCTGATCGGTGAGCTTGAAGCTCTTGGGAACTTTAATGCTGTAGCTGTCTGTGCTGACAGTTACTGACGGTTCGGACAGATACCAGCCAAAGCCTAAGAATCCGGCTCCTGCCAGTGCAATAACTGCCCCTGTGATAATGATAGCTTTTTTCATTTTTGATTACCCCTTTAGTTTTTTACTTATATCATGGCTGCATGATCATTTGTATTTAAGGTGCTTAACGTGTCTGTCCTCGTCAATGCCGAGAGCAGCAGCAGTACATACCAGTACCAGCGCTCCTGTGAGGAGTATACTGAAAAAGAATGTGATATACTCTGTGCGCTGTATCAGCCAGCTCTCTGAAGTATATACTGTCATTGAAGAACGGGAAATAAGCAGAGCCAGTCCGTGTTCGGCTGCAAAGCCCAGTATCCAGAGCGCAGGTGCGGCTTTAAGAGTGCGCTTGCAGCGCTTTGCCGAAAACGCCCAGCCTGTACAGCTGATGATATAGGCGATAAAAGGCAGCCATACCAGTTCTGTAAGACACAGCAGCAGTTTGCATTTTCCTGATATCATCATTTCCGGGTGAGCGTCCTTTATGGAGCTGCCTGCAAGAGCGCCGAACAATGTTCCGGAAAGGATGTATGCGATTACCGAGAACATGAGATAGATACCGCAGAACACTGCGGCTGTTATATATAGCTTCCTCAGTGAAATTGAATGATAACTGCCCATAATATTTTCCCCCTGAATAAAATAATACAATGCAGAACCGTCTGGATATTATTTAATTGTTCAATGTCAGTTTTGCCCTTCAGGGCAGTGACCGTCTGACAGCGGTTATTGATCAAATATTAATTATAGTATAGCATAATGCCGCAGATATTGCAAGATGTTTATTTGGCGTCAGCAAGCTCTATGCTGCTCAGAAGATCTGCTATTTTTCCGTCGATGTATCCGAAGTTGTTGCTTTCCACGTAAGCGCAGATGTATTTGTCGTTATTGTCAGCGATGTATGTTCTGGCGTGAAGATCTTCATTTATGGAATATTCATAGTAATAGAAGTTCCTGTCAGCTGTGGCGAGTGTTCCGGTGGAAACAACGTCAGCATTGTTTATAACGGAAAGGACCTTAGTCTGCGCGTCCTGTCCGGGTGTTTTTTCGTCAGAGCTGAAAAGCGCCACACCGCAGGTGGTGAGCTCCTTGTAGGCTTTCATACGGAAGTCGCAGGTATCATCAGAAGACTCTGTATAAGTCCAGAGAGACGGATCGGCAAAGTAAGAGAAGTCACTGCAGGTCACATTGCCTTTGTTGTAAGTGATATTTTCTTTTTTAAGCGCCAGTTTTTCAGCCTGTACGGAAGCAGAATGTTCACTTGATGGAACATACGGCTTTTGACCTGAACAGCTGCATAAAGCTGCTGAGATTGCAGCAGCGGCAAGTATTGCGGTAATAATCTTCTTGTTCATGGGAATCTCCTTATAATAAGGCTGCGGTCAGGAACAATGACCGCAGCAGACAGATTGTGTTATCAGTGATGGAACAGACGAATGCCTGTAAATGCCATTGCAATGTTATACTTATTGCAGGTCTCGATAACATTGTCGTCGCGGATCGAGCCGCCGGGTTCTGCGATGTATTCAACGCCGGACTTTTTAGCTCTTTCGATGTTGTCTCCGAAGGGGAAGAAAGCGTCGGAGCCGAGGCATACGCCTGTGTTCTTTGCGAGCCATGCTTTCTTTTCCTCACGTGTGAATATGGCAGGCTTTACCTTGAATATCCTCTGCCATTCACCCTCGCGGAGAACGTCCTCGTACTCGTCGCCGATGTATACATCAATAGCGTTGTCGCGGTCTGCGCGGCGGATATCGTCAACGAACTGCAGTCCCATTACCTGAGGTGACTGTCTCAGCCACCAGTTGTCAGCCTTCTGACCTGCAAGACGTGTGCAGTGGATACGTGACTGCTGACCTGCTCCGATACCGATAGCCTGTCCGTCCTTGACATAGCATACAGAATTGGACTGGGTATATTTAAGAGTGATAAGTGAGATAAGGAGGTCATCCTTCTTGTCGTCGGGGATATCCTTGTTGTCTGTAACGATATTTGCGAGAAGCTCGCGGTTTATGTCCAGCTCGTTGCGTCCCTGCTCGAAGGAAACTCCGTAAACCTGCTTAGTCTCGATAGGAGCAGGCTTGTAGCTCTCGTCCATCTTGAGTATGCAGTAGGTGCCCTTTCTCTTTGACTTGAGTATCTCCAGAGCCTCAGGCTCGTAGTCGGGAGCGATAACGCCGTCGGATACCTCACGCTGTATCATTTTAGCGGTGCATACGTCTACCTTGTCCGAGAGGGCGATGAAGTCGCCGTAGGAGGACATTCTGTCAGCTCCTCTTGCTCTTGCGTAGGCGCTTGCAAGTGGAGTGAGCTCACCAAGGTCGTCCACCCAGTATATCTTTTTGAGATCGTCGCTGAGCGGTCTGCCGATAGCAGCTCCTGCGGGAGATACGTGCTTGAAAGAGGTGGCTGCGCACATACCTGTAGCGGCTTTCAGTTCCTTAACGAGCTGCCAGCCGTTGAAGGCGTCAAGCAGGTTTATATATCCGGGCTTTCCGCAGAGCACCTCGATAGGGAGCTCGCTGCCGTCAGCCATATAGACTCTTGAAGGCTTCTGATTGGGGTTACAGCCGTATTTTAACTGCATTTCATTTGACATTGTTAATGTCCTCCTTATATTAATTCATAATTCTTATGCCTTTTGCTCTGCCTGATTGACTTTTCTTATCCTTTCAAGCTCTTTGCGGATATTGTCAGCCCAGTCTGCATCGTCGTTGCTTATACGGTACACACGGAAGCCGTTGGCGATACCGTTTTCGTAGACGGACTTTTCGTCGTCCACATGGAGGTCTATGCGGTAAGCCGCAGGATATTTCGACGGGAAATTCGCCCTGCCCCTTGCCACTTCTTTTTCGTGGCGGACGGCGTTGACTATGCTGTCTATCCTTATGCCGTAATGCTTGAAGATACCGTTGATATAGCGCTCCGTTCTGTTGGAGGTAGTGTATATCCACAGCTCTGTATCGGACTTGTTTATCTCCGTGAGAAGCTTCACAGCGCCCTTTCTCAGCTTGTCCTTGTATAGCTTGTTATACGGGAATTTAAGCTCGGGCTCTGTGGGGACTTCCGCAGGATTTACGAACAGAGTTTCATCAAGATCAAATGATATTTTCATAATGATTAAGCCGAAAGGCGGCGTTATCACTTGTTCTTGTTTACGATACGTGTCTCCTCGGTATTGGAATCAAGGTTCACGTAGCGGACAAAGAGAGATACCTTATTGTCGGCATTGAGATTGTTCCAGAGCATATCAGTGAACTCGTCAATGCTGCCGCTTATGCTAACGAGCTTTGGCTCGCCCTCAAAGCTGGGCAGGGGAGAACCGTCGCCCATATAGGTGTGTATGAAGTGTCCCTCGCCTGCGATGGGGTTATTATAGCTGAAGGTGAATCTCTGACATGAAGAGGGATCACCGTTTGCGCTTTTCAGTATTGACATAGCGTAGTTGAAGCCCTCGCCGCCGAAGCGGAGTATTCCGGAGATACGGGGAGTATAGTTGGGAGCGTCGTCCTCGAACTCTCTTGTGCGGAGAGCCTGCTCAAAGGTGTACTGCTTGTCCATGAGCTCGTAGATAGTGTCGGTCTGGTCGCCGTTTGTAACGATGAGCTTGTTGCCGAGAACTCTTACGGGAGCGTATATGATAAGGTGCGGATCAGTGAGCTTTGAAGGATCGAATGCCTCTGTGCGTATGCCCTTTCCGTCCTCAATGAATACGCGGTTGCGGCTGTTCTCGCTCCTGCCCATGATGAAGTATGCTGTTACGGCGTACTTTCCGCAGTCGGACTTGCCGATGACGATACCTCTTCCGGGGTAAGCGTTTGTGCTGAGTTCCTTTGCAAGATCAAGCTTTTTCATAATAATAACTCCTTTCGGGTAATGTATGATATCAGTATCTTAAAATAAGCGTGAGTATGAAGTCTGTTACAACTATCACCAGCACCGCAAGTGTGATGATGTTGAGAGTCTTGGGTTTCGGCTTTGCAAGAAGCCAGTTGTAGAAGGGCTGAACGAAGTACATGAAAAGTATTCCGCCCATGCCGAACCTCAGAGAAGGGGAAAGCGCTATCCTTGCCTGAAAGTTTATATCATAGTCCGCATAGGTATCCCACGGCCAGCCGCCTGTGAAATATTCAAGGATATACGTGCCTGCCAGCTCCACAGCCGTAGCGACTGCCATGGAGCCGAAGAATATTATGAACGGCCGTGATATCTGTAAAAGAAGTCCGCCTTCCTTTTTCATGAACTTTGAGAAGAACAGCAGGAACAGCAGCGCTCCCACAGCGTATATCGGACAGTAAGGTCCGAACATTATCCCAAGATTTGTGAAACCCCATTTATAGACCACTACTTCGAGAAAGACCTCGTAGCACCAGCCCAGTACAGCATACATCCAGAAACACAGGAACAGCTTCTGAATGGTCTGCTTTTCCAATAATTCCTTTATTTTCATGTTTTTATGCCTCGTATTATGTTATAGCTGCGATGTGATGAATGAATACAGCGGCTTCTGCTAATTTCGGAGTGTAGCCTGTGGCCTTTGTGAATATAAAGTCCGTGAGAACTATAACCAGCACAGCAAGCGTGATGATATTGAGAGTTCTGCGTTTCGGCTTTGCAAGAAGCCAGTCAAAGAATGGCTGTACTAAATACATGAACAGCCAGCCGCCCAGTCCGAAGCGTAAGGACGTACTGAGAGCGATACGAGCCTGAAAGTTGTATTTGTACCGCGCGTATGTCTGCCACGGCCATGAGCCCGTTGTTGCTTCGAGTATGTAGGTAGCTATCAGCTCCACAAGGGTGGCTATTGCCATACAGCCGAGGAAGATAAGCATCGGTTTGACTATATTCAGCCATTTCACGTCCTTTTTCTTCATTAGCCTGCTGAAGCACAGCAGGAACAGAAGTGCTCCCACGCCGTATATGGGACAGTAGGGGCCGAACATATTGCCCCTGTTGTGAAACCCCCATTTATAGACCACTGTTTCGAGGAATACCTCGTAGCACCAGCCCAGTACCGCATACATCCAGAAGCAGAGAAACAGCTTCTGAACGGTCTGTTTTTCAAATAATTCCTTTATCTTTGCCATATGTCACTTTACGTAAGCCTTTCCGTCGCGTATCTCTATCCTGTCCTGACAGAAGAGGGAAACGGCTTCGGGAAGCAGCTTCCACTCGACGTTTTCCATGATACGGCGCTGGAGTATCTCAGGAGTATCATCGTTTTCCACGTTGACTGTGCCCTGAAGTATGATAGCGCCTGCGTCGGCTTTTTCATTTACGAAATGTATGGTCGCGCCGCTGACCTTTACTCCGTAGGCAAGGACAGCCTCATGGACCTTGAGTCCGTAGAAGCCCTCGCCGCAGAAGGAGGGTATGAGCGCAGGGTGGACATTGATTATCTTATAGGCGTATGCCTTTGTCACGCACTGATCAAGGATCGTCATAAATCCTGCCAGCACCACAAGGTCTGCTTTTTCTTCATTGAGAGCTTCAAGTATCGCCTCACTGTAGCTGACGCTGGAGGCGTATTCCCTTCGCGGTATCACTCTTGCGGGGATACCGTTGTTCGCAGCGCGTTCAAGTGCGTAAGCGTCAGGCTTTGAGGAGATCACACAGGTGATCTTTCCGTTTTTTATCTTACCTGATTTTTCGGCGTCGATAAGCGCCTGCAGGTTAGTGCCGCCGCCCGATACGAGCACGACTATATTCTTCATTGATGGTACCTCCTGTTTACTGTATCAAAAGAACGATAGCGCCGGGAGAAAGCTTCACCCTGTTATTCCGGGAACTGAACGTGTCCCTGGATTATCTCCGTATCGTCGTAGGAAAGAGGAATGTCTTTATCTATGACTACCTGACCGTAGATATCCGTTATACGGAAGGTGAAGGGACCCTTGCCCATGTTGCGGGATTCAAAGTAATTGTAGGGACGGCGCGGTATCTCGACAAATTCGCCGTTTTCATCGAGGTATTCCAGCTTAGTGATGGGGTAGCGGTGATTGCGCACCTGTACTCCGCACCAGAACTCCGTGCTGCCCTCCTTGTACTTGAAGGATATAGGAGCATTCTCAGCAGTATCAAGGGGGACTATCTTCCAGCTTACGGGAACTCTGCCCTTCTCCACCGGAGCGATGAGGGGGAAAGCGTCCGTATACAGGTCGAGGTCGCCCTTTTTGCCTTCGGGGAGCTCGTCCGTTACGAGCATATTTATAGTGCCCAGCTCGCCTGTTACCTCAAGATATGCGCCTGCCAGCTGCGCCTCGTTGTAGTCGGCGTGATTCATTGCGACTATCCAGTAGTCGTGGGAAACAGGGTCAAGCATGGCGTGGCCTCCGGTATATCCGCCGCCGTAGAATGTACCCTCGCCGGTATGTACCGTGTCCTTGGGTTCAAGGATACAGCTCTCGTCGATAGGATAGTCCGGTATCTCGAATTCAGCGGGAGTTTTGCCGTTGACGCCCAGCAGGAACTTCTGGAGAGCGTTTATTTCCGCCCTTGATATCTCCGTGTTCTTTCGCGCGGAGATCATATCGAAGCAGTCCACAGTTCCGTCTGAGTTGTAGTCCATGTCGATATTGCCGGCTGCGCCGGTGTATACCGGGTTTGCCGCAAGAATCGCGCAGGCGATCCCGGCAGCCAAGAATTTACGTATTTTCATAAACATCACCGTCTTTGATTAAATTGTTCCAAACCACATATCCCTTTTGAGTCTGATAGCATCAAGGCGTTGTATTCGGATAATTTACGCGGCTGCTGCTATGATGTTCGGTTAAGTATATTGCTGTATCAGCAGATGATAACGCCCTCTTCGGATTCAACGAGCTCGCCGAGCACATAAGCGTCCTCGCCGGCAGCCTTTACAGCTGCTATAGCCTTGTCAGCGTCGTTCCTGTCAACGGATACTACCATGCCGACGCCCATATTGAAGGTGTTGAACATATCTCTCTCCGGGATATCGCCTGTTCTGCGTATGAGATCGAATATGGGGAGCACCTGCACTGCGTTCCTTTCAATCTTTGCTGCAAGGTTCTTAGGGAGAGAACGGGGTATGTTCTCGTAGAAGCCGCCTCCTGTGATATGGGATATGGACTTTACCTTAACAGCGTCAAGCAGGCTCTTTACAGCCTTTACGTATATACGTGTGGGAGTGAGCAGACATTCGCCGAGAGAAGTTCCGAGGTCATTGAAGTGCATTTTGAGGTTCTGCTCGTTTACGTCGAATACTCTTCTTACCAGTGAGAAGCCGTTGGAGTGAACGCCGCTGGACTTGATAGCGATGAGTACGTCGCCAGCCTTCTGTGTATCGGGCTGGAGGATCTTGTCCTTGTCAACAACACCGACTGAGAAGCCTGCAAGGTCGTATTCGTCCTCTGGCATGAGACCGGGGTGCTCGGCGGTCTCGCCGCCTATGAGTGCGCATTCAGCCTGAACGCAGCCCTCAGCAACGCCTGATACTATAGTTGCGATCTTCTCTGGGTAGTTCTTGCCGCAGGCGATATAATCAAGGAAGAACTGGGGCTTTGCGCCGCAGCAGATTATATCGTTCACACACATGGCAACGCAGTCGATACCTACAGTATCGTGCTTGTCCATGATGAAGGCGAGCTTTATCTTTGTTCCGACGCCGTCGGTGCCCGAAACGAGTACAGGCTTGCTGATACCTGTCATATCGAGCTCGAAGAGACCGCCGAAGCCGCCGATGCCAGAGAGAGTGCCCTTTATCATGGTGCGGGCGATATGCTCCTTCATCAGCTCAACTGACTTGTAGCCGGCGGTAACGTCAACGCCTGCCTTCTTGTAGCTTTCGGAAAAACTGTTGTTCATTAATTTACCTCCATGACATAAATGCAGGGGACGACGTCCTCGGCGTCCCGCAAAGAGTATATATTCACGGGCTGCCGAGGACGCCAGCCTCTACATAGGTTACAATAGATTATTCCTTGCCGTTCCAGCAGTATGTGCAGAGACCGCAGGAGTTGAGTCCCACTGCCTTTTCAGTGCCCTCAAGTGTCTGGAATTCAAGTGAGGTAAGGCGGAGCCTCTTGCATATCTCATCTCTGAGCCTGCGTCCTCTTTCTGTTGCGGAATTGCTGTACTCCTCGATATGTCTTACGCCTACGGGACCTTCAAATTCGTCGATTATCTGACGGGCGATAAGCTCCATCTCCGAGGTGCTGCGGGAGAAGTTGAGGTACTTGCAGCCGTACATTATAGGTGGACAGGCAGAGCGCATATGGACTTCCTTTGCGCCGTGCTCATAGAGGAATTCCACTGTTTCCCTCATCTGTGTTCCTCTTACTATACTGTCATCGACGAAGAGGAGCTTTTTGCCGCTGATAAGCTCATGTACTGGTATGAGCTTCATTTTAGCCACCTGATTTCTCATGCTCTGATTTGTTGGCATGAAGCTTCTCGGCCAAGTGGGGGTATACTTTATGAATGGTCTCGCAAAGGGTATGCCACTCTTGTTTGCATAGCCGATAGCGTGGGGAGTTCCGGAATCAGGTACTCCGCATATATAGTCAACATCGGGAAGTCTGCCGTTCTTTATGTCGTTCTCAGCCATTATCTCGCCGTTGCGGGTACGCATTACCTCTACGTTTACGCCCTCGTATACGGCGTTGGGGTATCCGTAGTAGGTCCAGAGGAAGGTGCATATCTTCATCTTTGAGGGATCTCCCTCAGCGATGGTTTTGCACTCGTCAGAGGTGAGCTCAGCTATCTCGCCGGGAGAAAGCTCCTTGTATGTGGTGTAGCCAAGCTTCTGGAAAGCGAAAGACTCTGTCGAAAGGCAGAAGCCGTCGCTTCTCTTGCCTATGATAATAGGAAGTCTGCCGTACTGGTCCCTTGCGGCGATTATGCTTTTCTCAGTCAGAATGATAAGGGACATGGTGCCCTCAATTTTTGACTGTGCATAGCGTATACCGTCAACGAAGGAATCCTTCTGTGCGATAAGAGCGCCGATAAGGTCGCCGGAGTTGATATTTCCGCTGCTCATCGACTCAAAATTAGCGCAGCCTTTTTCAAGAAGCTCGTTAACGAGGGCGTCGGCGTTGCGGATTATACCTACTGAGCATATCGCGTAGATACCGAGCTTTGAGCGGACAAGTATCGGCTGAGGGTCCGTATCGCTGATACAGCCGATACAGAGCTTGCCGCGCATAGTAACAACATCGTCTTCAAATTTGGTACGGAAGGGGGAATTCTCGATACTGTGGATATTTCTCTGGAATCCGTGCTCCTCCGACCAAGAGGTCATACCTCCGCGTCTTGTGCCGAGGTGTGAATGATAGTCAGTTCCGAAAAAAACGTCGGTAACGCAGTCATTTTTTGAAGCTGCTCCAAAAAAACCGCCCATATTTTATTCTCCCATCAGTCTCTTCATGATTTCCTGATATGCTTCTTCAACGCCGCCCATATCTCTGCGGAAGCGGTCCTTGTCCAGCTTCTCGTGGGTGGTCGAATCCCAGAAGCGGCAGGTATCGGGAGAGATCTCGTCAGCGAGGATTATTGTTCCGTCAGCGGACTTGCCAAACTCTATCTTGAAGTCGATAAGGTCGATATTGAGTCCCTTGAAGAACTTTACCATGAACTCATTTACCTTGAAAGCGTACTTCGAGATAGTGTCGATATCCTCCTTTGTTGCGATACCGAGAGCGAGCGCATAGTAGTCGTTGATGAAGGGATCGCCGAGATCGTCGTTCTTGTAGCTGAATTCAAGGATCGGACAGAGGAGCTTTCTGCCTTCTTCAACACCCATTCTCTTTGAGAAGCTGCCGGCAGCAACATTTCTTATGATGACCTCAAGGGGAACGATGGAAACCTTCTTGACGATAGTTTCGCGGTCGCTTATCTCCTCTACAAGATGAGTGGGAACGCCTTCCTTTTCGAGCATTTTGAACATATAATTGGTCATCTTGTTATTGATGACGCCCTTACCAGTGATAGTGCCCTTCTTCTCACCGTTGAACGCTGTAGCGTCGTCCTTGTAGTCAACGATAACGAGGTTAGGATCGTTTGTGGCAAAGACCTTCTTTGCCTTGCCCTCATAGAGCTGTTCCTTCTTTTCGATGTTTGACATTTTAAAATTCCTCCTTGAGAATTGTTTGAATGAATATATATGCAATTCCGCATCATCGCGGAGATTGTAGGCTTTACCGCTTATGCGCCGTGCTGATCATGTATCAAGGGATATCCTGTTCCAGTCGTCGGTATCGGAGATCAGCCATTCGAGACCGCGCCTGCGCTCGGATACAGCGTCTGTATTCAGACCGCCTATGGGGAATTTTTTATCTATCTGTTCATGCTGAACCACTGCCCAGTGATAGCGGTAGTAGAGATCCAGCATATCCATTATCTCTTCAGCGCTCCTGAGACTGCATTTTCCCCTGAATTCCTCATAGCTTCCGCTCTGCGAGACAAAGCGGACAGCCTGAGGACAGTCGCAGATATCCTCCGCGTCGGTTATATCTTCAACAAGTCCGAGAGCCCATACGAGAGTCCAGTATGATTCGTACTCCCATACCACGTCGATAATGTCCTGCTGAACGTAAGAGCCGTCAGTGAGGCGTCTTTCCTTGGCATTGAGGCAGTCTTTCACTCCGAAGTAGTCCATTAGACCGACAAAATAGTTTACTTCCTCGTCGTTCTGCTCGCTTCTTCCGAAGCCTACCTGCGTGGACAGCAGGGCAGCTATGGCGCGTCGGCATATATCGTCTGTACTTCTCAGCTTTATCTGTGAAGCAGGCTCGGTGAGCGGGAGGGACGGATTGATACCGATACCCTTGGCAGCGATTATCCTTTCAGAGTTTGCTTTTCTTTCGGCAGGTGTCATAATTATACCTCCTATCGCCGGAAATGTCGGAGGCAGTTATCAGAGAGCAGCTATCTGCTCCTGAAGGGCCTTGTCCTTTGTGATAACGCCCTCAGCCATCGCTTTCTTTTCCGCAGCGAGCTTTGCGGCAAGCTCCTCATCTGCTATGGCGAGCATCTGTACAGCAAGCACTGCGGCGTTCTTTGCGCCGTCGATACCTACTGTAGCCACCGGTACTCCGGGAGGCATCATAACTGTCGCAAGAAGAGCGTCGATGCCTTCAAGCGCCTTGGACTTCATAGGTATTCCGATGACCGGAAGTGTTGTATGTCCCGCAACTACTCCCGCAAGGTGAGCAGCCATGCCTGCGGCGCATATGATAGCGCCGAAGCCGTTTGCCCTTGCGTTTGAAGCGAATTTGCAGGCTTCTGCCGGAGTCCTGTGTGCGCTCATTACCCTGCACTCGAACTCCACACCGTATTTTTTGAGCTCTGTGAGAGCTGACTTAACAACAGGGAAGTCACTGTCGCTTCCCATGATAACTGCAACTTTTTTTGACATGATGTTTTCTCCTTTGTCTTTTTGTTGAGTGCGGGACAGCTATCCCGCTTTTACTGCCGGAAACGCTGCGTGGGTCTGTGACGCATACAGCCCGTATCACGCTTCGTCCTCCTGTTCATCTTCGTCCTTGTTTTCTTCTTCGGGCTCCGGATAGTCCGGCTTGTCATTTATGAAGCTTCCGGATATGAGATGAAAATCCAGTGATGAAGTACCGGCAAACACGAGCTTTGCTTCATAATCGTCGTGCAGCTGCTTTGAAGTGCCGTCTTCGGTATACTTTACGTCCGTACCGGCGCTGAAGCTCATGACGACGTGCAGTCTGTCATCATTGGACGGAATTATCTTGGTATTTATGTTAGATATGCTTTTCAGAGTGAGGGACAATCCTTCCTCATTGGGGAAAAGCGGCTTTATCTGCATGGACTGTACCAGACCTGTGGAAGAGCTGTCCTTGTTATAGGCAAATTCAAGGTATTTTCTGAAATCGCGCGATATTGCCTCAAGGATCTGTGGATCCAGCTTCAGGAGCATATTGCGCTTGTTTATTTCTATCTGATACGGCAGATTTGACATTATGACGTCGTTCAGCGAAGCCTTGATGAATATGAGGGATTTTTCCGTCACGGAGTAGGTATAGGTTTCATTGTCCGAACCTACGATAAGCAGGCTGCCGTCCGACTTGCATTTCTTCCACGGCTCCCTGAAGCACGGGTTGAAATCCTGATTGTACACAGCGAAGCTGTCATCGGCTGTCTTTGCGAAGTAAAGAAGCCTTGCGGGAAAGCGTTCCGGTTCTATGGAAGAAAAGACGAAGGGAACGGTCACATTTCCTTCATAGTCTATGCAGCCGTACTGCAGCTTTCCGTTGATGCGCTTGGCGGCTATGCAGATATTGCTCTGTGTAAAGCGTATATCCTGCCATTCCGGATTTACGATGACTCTGTTGGAGCTGTCGATTATGCCGAAGAGACCGTCGCCGCCCTTGAATACGCGGTTGCCGTTGTGGTCGGTATCTATTATCCTCTCCACGGCGGGCTGTTCGCTGCTGCTGGCGGAATTCTTTTCTGAATTTGAAAAGAAGCGCGTTATTGCGGCGGCGAGTACGATAATGACAATGAACAGAACGGAAACCACAAGACGCATACGTTTATTCATGGTTCCCGCACCTCCTTAAATTCATTTCTTCTCATTTTCACCGTTAACCGGCTCCTGAGCTGAGCTGCCCTGTGCCGCAGCCTTGCGCTGACGGTAGAGGTCTTCTGTCTCTTTGGTTATATATATCGGACGGTTTTTCGTCTCAAGGTATGTCTTGGAAAGATACTGTCCCAGGATACCGACGCAGAAGAGCTGGAGTCCGCTGAAAAGGAATATCAGGCAGAGCATTGTGGGGTATCCGTCGGGAGCGTCGAGCCAGCCGAAGGCTGACCTGATTATCGTTATCACGATGAGGATAAAAGCTATAAGGCAGGTGATTATTCCCAGCAGTGAAGCTATGGCGAGGGGGGCTGTCGAGAAAGCCATTATTCCTTCAAGAGAATACTTGAAAAGTCCCCAGAACGACCAGGATGAAGTTCCGGCAGGACGCTCGACGTTCTCGTATTCGATATACTTGGTGTTGAAGCCAACCCAGCTGAAGATTCCCTTTGAGAAGCGGTTGTACTCTGACATATCAAGTATCGCGTCCACCATCTGCCTTGTCATGAAGCGGAAGTCCTGAGCGCCGTCAACAATCTCGGTCTGGGAGATCCTGTTCATTATTTTGTAGAACAGCCTTGCGAACCATGAGCGTATTTTTGATTCGCCCTGACGGCTCACGCGGCGGGTGGTGGCGCAGTCATATTCGCCGTTCCTTACATAGCTGTACATCTTCGGCAGAAATGCAGGCGGATGCTGGAGATCTGCGTCCATGACGACCACATAATCGCCCTTTGCGTTTTTCAGACCTGCGTACATACCGGATTCCTTGCCGAAATTCCTTGAAAATGAAATGTATCTTACCCTCTTGTCCCTGTCTGCGAGACCGCGGAGAAGGTCGAGAGTAGTATCCTTTGAACCGTCGTTGATGAACAGGTACTCGAACTCAAGCTCAGGGTATTCCTCTGACATCTGAGCTGATATCTTGGTTATCTCCTCATAGAACATGGGGAGCACCTCCTGCTCGTTGTAACACGGCACAACTACTGAAACGAGTTTCACGTTTTTTCCTCCTTTGAAAGAAGCTGGCGGCAGACGGTTTCCGCTGTCTGCCAATACACTATTAATAATACAACAAAATCAGTGATAATGCAATAGTTAAATCCCCGTTTTAATAATTTTTTACACATAAGTAAAATAATGGCTGTTCAATGAAGCGATTTTGATACATCTGATAGAATAATGTGGAACAGCAAATGAGGGGAAGCAGGCTGAAATCCTGATTTCACGCAATAAACCGTATTATTTTTTACCTAATTAACCTTGAACATCGACAGGAAAAATTGACAAAAAAATCAATAACGATTTGTTATTATCACCGAAAATTTTAAAAATGGTATAATTTTTGCGTTCATTTATTGAGAAAGTGTTGATTTTTTTTGAAATGTCATGTATAATATACTTGTATAGATATTCGCATTAAAAGCTCTGCGGCACAGTTGACTTTATTCTGTGTCTGCAACAATTTTTTTGGAGTGCGACTGCGAGCTGGTAAATCGGCTGCCCGCTGCCGTAAAGCGGAAACTGCAGTTTTGCAGTGGTGGGGAGAGAAGAATTATGGATATAACACTGGTAACGTCTTCGTTCGACAAAGTGGTTCACGGAACCGAAAATGAAAAGAAAACAGGCTGTGGTATCAACCTTATGAAGCCTGAAAACGTGACTCGCTTTCACAGAACGTCCCTCATGACGGATCTTAAAGAGATCACCTGTGAGAAATGCAAGGCGAGTCTCGCGAAGAAGCTTATAAAAGCTGACAGAAAGGAAATGTCGCTCCTTCTCAAAGAAGAGAAAAAGCGCGAAAAAATGGGTATGAACGATGTGGGAATAGTTCCCCTCGGAAATACCACCGCAAGGATCACAAAAGATCCGAATGCGAAACAGAAAGAGGAAGCTGCAAGGAGAAAGGCTCAGGAGGAGCTGAGAAAGGCTCAGGAAGAGCAGCGCAGAGCTGCTGAAGAGGAAGCAAACAGGAACGATCTTAATCAGTTCATGTACAATCCTCAGGCGGAAGCTCCCGTGAACAATGCCGGCGGCAACGGTATGCCGATGGACGATAACCTTGCACAGTTCGCGATAAACCCGCATGATAACCCTCAGCAGGCTCCTGCAGAGGACGATTTCCTTGCGCAGTTCGCGATACAGAAGCCCGGCGAAGCGCCTGCTGCACCTATGCACACAGCAGCTGCTCCTCAGGACGATTTCCTCTCACAGTTCGCTATACCTAATCCGCAGAATGCTGCCGAGCAGCCTGCGCAGTATTACAATCAGCCGCAGAATTATGGTCAGCCACAGAATTACGGTCAGCCTCAGAATATGGGCGGCTACGGCGACATGGGCGGTTATGACGATGCGGGCGGCTATGAGGATATGGGCGGCTATGACGACGCATATCAGCAGCCTTCGGCACCTGAGATAACACATTCTGATGAGGACATAATGAACCTGTTCTCTATCAATCCGGAACATAAGCCGGAAAACAGCTTCCCGCAGCAGACCTACGAACAGCCTGCCTACTCTCAGCCGGTATATGAGCAGCCCGCTTATGAGCAGCCGGCATACGGTCAGCCTGTTTATGAAGAGCCTGTTTACGATGAAGCTGTATACGGTGAGCCAAGTATCTACGACGGCAGCCAGACGCTCTACGACGCCAACGGCAATCCGATAGAAGGTCCGATAACACCGGTATACGGTTATCAGCCTGTTCCGGAGCAGCCGCTGACACAGGGTACAGAGTGGGATTATGTTGCCGATCAGTTCTTCGGCTTCGAGAACGGCGCTCCCGGAAATATCGCAGATCCCACCGAGTATCAGCAGCCTGACGCAATGGCTGAGCTCGCTGTACCGGACATGAACGCTCCCGATTACGCAAATATGGCAGCAGCAGGCAATCTTACCACCTATGCTGCTGACAATACATCGTTTGCCGGCAATCCTTCAGCGCCTTTATACGGCGAGATGGCGGCAGGCGTCCTTCAGCAGATGCACGGAGAGGCTCCTCTTGTTGAGGATATCGCCGCTCCTGCAGTCGATGATCTGCCCTCTGCTGAGAGCCTTGCGGCAGCAGCCCTCGACGGCGCTCCCAAGGTCGATGATATCGTTGCTCCTGAGTCTGTTTCGCTCCCGTCGGCTGAAAGCCTTGCAGCAGCAGCTCTCGAAGGAGTTCCTACGGTAGAGGATATCACTGCTCCCGAATTTGCTACCCTTCCCGCAGTGGAGGACAATTCTGTTCCTGAGCTTGACGATATCCCTGAAGTTCCAGACTTATCAGCACAGGCTCTCGGAAATGTCTCAAAGGCGAGAGATACCGAGCCGGTTGTGTTTGATGATTTATCCGAAGCAACATTTAATGAGCCTGTAAAGGCAGAAGAGGAGTATGATTACTATATGAGCGATTATAATAATAACGCACCCAATGCAGGTGCAGAGACAGATCAGAACCAGCAGGCTCAGCAGCCTCAGATCGTAAAGGTTCCTCAGTTTGCTGGATATGATGCCAATAACCAGCCTGTATACAAATACGTTCAGATGCGCCTTGCAGGATACGATCAGAACGGCAAGCCCGTATTCATCCCGCTTAACGCACAGCCCAGACAGGCAGCGGCTCCTGCACAGCAGACAGCAGCCCAGGCTCAGAGAGCCGCATCAGCTCCTGCACAGCAGCAGGCTCCCGTAAAGTCTACGGTTCCGAGAAAGCCTGTACAGACAACAGGTACTCCTACTGCGAATATTTCCAAGATCGCAGTAAATCCTCACAGCAAGTCCACTTCCCAGGCGTTTATCAACGCTATCGCAAGCTCAAGAGAGTATGCTGACAAGAACCTCATCGAGACACAGGGACTCAAGGCAAACAGCCCCGTTCTTACTTCTGTTGAGGACGTTCTTTCAACAATGGGCGATGATTCCGCAAAGAGAAGACAGATGGCTGCACAGACTCAGCAGAATGTTCCTGTATTCGACGAGTACAAGACTCCTTCAAGAAAGCCTTTCGGCGGCAATACAGCTTCCAGAGCTCCGCAGCAGCAGCAGATGATGGACGCGCGCTACATGACAAAGGCTGAGCTGAAGAACAAGAAGAAGCAGGACAAGATCGACGCTAAGTTCAGAAAGGAAATGTCCAAGAGAGGCTTCTGAGTATTTTCGGGACCCTGTATGGACTGAGGAAAAGCAATGGCAGAAAACAAGATCCTGGAGGAGCTGAGAGCAAAGCTCACAGATTCCGCTGAGGACAATAACAAGTTCCTCCGTGCCGAGGCAGAGCGCTTCGCAGCGGAGAAGAACCTTGAGGGCGTGGACGCTGCAACGCAGCTCCTTATCGAACTGATGCCTGATGATCAGAAGGCAGAAATAGAAAGACTTACTCATATTGACGGAATGCGCCTCGATGAGATGCATGACAGGATCATGGAGCTCATCAGGGAAAAGAATATTACCGAGGCAAAGTCCCTTGCGGAACGCCTTTACAAGAAGATAATCCTTGACTATAAGGACACCGAGACCGCAAAGTTCGTATCGCTGAGGAATCCCTTTGAGGATAATTTCTATCAGCTCAGATACAAGACGGATAAGGTCCTCAACCGCACTCCCTTTGATTTCGGTACATTCATTACTACATACGGCTACCTTCTCGTTGAGATGGGTTCACCTCTCGACGCTATACCGGTACTGGAGAAGGCTATGGAGTATAATCCGCTGGACTGCGGGCCGCGGTTCGAGCTGGCAGAGGTCTACAAGCTGCTCAAAAACAAGAGAATGACTCTCGAAACTACAAGAGAGACTCTTAAAGTGGCTTCATCACCTGTTGCTATCGCAAGATGCTACGCCAATGCTGCTTATGCGCTGACTGATATGGGAGAGTATGACGACGCTTTCGTATTCCTTGCAGCAAGTGTGTTCTTTGCCCCGAATCCTGCCATTCCCTTTGAAATGAAAGACCTTGTCCAGCGAAAAGGCAAGCCGATAAAGCAGCCTAAACGTGAGGACATGATCGAGGTCATGAAGAAGTACAACTTTGAATTCGGTCCTAATCAGGACGTTATCTCGGTAGCTGCTCAGCTTTCGGCAAATTACCTCATGGAAAAGGATATACCGAACGCCCTGAAGGCACTTAAAATGACTTATAACCTCACCCGCGACGAGAAGGTAAAGGAGATAATCCTTACATATGAGCCTGACGCTCCTATGGTCGCTCCGGTGCATGAAAATGCGGACGGCGAGCCTGTGATAACTCAGACGGTGAATAACGATCAGGAATAAAATTACAAAGGCACTTTCGTTTGGAAAGTGCCTTTTTGTATGCATAGTCCGGAGATTTTTGCGGATAATACCACCGGGAGATGATTTTATGAGCAAAAACAGGAAAAATATACCTGTCCCCGACCCGGAAAAGGAAGAATATGAGTGCCCTGCGGCTTCGTGGGGCAACGAGAGCAGCTCCTGCGAGGAGGAATACCTCTGCCTTCCTGAAGACGGCGGCGAAGCCAATGATCATATTTGATTAAATAAAAGCTCTTCATTACGAAGAGCTTTTATTTAATGTCTGCCATGTGAGCATTTCTGAGGAACGGCTTTAAATCCCGACAGGAAGCCGTATTTTTCAGTCGAAGAGATTATTTTTAAAGCCTGTTTACGAATGTTCGTTATTTTTTGCCGGGATAACATTTGGCATTATTGCCAAACAAAATGTGCAAAAATTGACAAAAGTTCCGAAATTTGCGAAAATACTTTATTTATCACTTAAAGCATGATATAATAGTTGAGGTTAATTTAATTCGGTATAAACCGGATTATACAGAAAAACGGCTCCGGGAAAAGTTTCCGGACGCTTAAAATGGGGGCATTATGAAAAACGGTGTAAAAATGCTTGACATTGCTACAAAGCTCGGCGTAAGCGTGGTAACAGTGTCAAACGCTCTTGCCGGAAGGGACGGCGTCAGTGAGCAGATGAGAAAAAAGATCTGCGAGACCGCCGAAAAAATGGGCTACAAGCCTTCCAATACCAAGAGCGAGAAAAGACGTATCGCTTTGCCGAAAACAGGCAAAAACGTGGGAATACTCACTTCTGAACGCTTTGTCGGCGCAAGAGGCACTTTCTACTGGGAGCTTACTGCGAGTATATCAAATCAGCTCTCACAGATAAATGTCTGCACGGTGTACGAGTGCGTTAATTCGGAAAACGAAAAGAACGGCACACTGCCGAATATGGTCATCGACGGAAAGGTGGACGGCGTTATAGTTATCGGACAGGTACACAGAAAGTACATCGAGTGTCTGAGCAAGCTGACTATCCCGCTGATATTCGTTGATTTCTACGATAACAGGTATAAGGTGGACGCTGTACTTTCGGACAACTTCAACGGCGGCTATATGCTGACGGATTACCTTGTGGAAAAGGGTCACAGACAGATAGGATTTTTCGGTACGCTGAATGCTACGAGCAGTATAAACGACCGTTATCTCGGCTATCTTAAATGTATAATGGAAAACGATTTTGAGTACCGGATAGAGTGGATAATCGCTGACAGGGACAAGAGCGGTGTTCTCTTTGAGGATATAGAGTTTCCTGCCGAAATGCCGACAGCTTTCGTGTGCAACTGTGACGAAACAGCTTTCAGGGTAATATCGGCTCTCAAAACTAAGGGTATCCGTGTTCCGGAGGACATAAGCGTTGTAGGATATGACAATTATACAGTGTCAAGTATATGCATTCCGACGATAACTACCGTTGAGGTGGATCTGACAAAAATGGCAGAGGTCTCGGTGGGCATAATGGCAAAAAAACTGTCGGATCCTTCGTATTCAGAGGGAAGACGCATAATAAGCGGACGGCTCATCGAAAAAGAGAGCGTGCTCGATATAAGCGGAAGCTATACTGAGGAGCGTTCAAATGCTTTGTAAAAATTTTTGCGGACATCTTAAAACAGTTCTTCAGCACAGGCATCAGGTGTTCAGGCACTGTGTAAAAGCGGGTATACCCATGAGGGGACTGCTCCATGACCTTTCAAAGTTTTCACCGACAGAGTTTATACCGGGGGTAATTTACTATCAGGGAAACCGCAGCCCCAATGAGCGTGAACGCGAGGTGGACGGGTATTCACGGGCGTGGATGCACCATAAGGGCAGGAACCGCCATCACTTTGAATACTGGACGGATTACAGCCCTGAAACCAAAAGACTTGAACCGGTGAAAATGCCGGATATATACATATTTGAAATGTTCTGCGACAGGGTTGCGGCTTCAAAAATATACAATAAGGAAAAGTATAACGATTCTATGCCGCTGGAATATTTTCTCAGGGCAAAGCCGAAAAGGGTAATAGAAAAGACTACGGCTGAAAAGCTGGAGTTTTTGCTGACTATGCTCCGTGATAAGGGCGAAGCCGCTACGTTCCGCTATATCCGCAGACGGGTCAGAAAGAGCCGTTAGCCGGCAGATACAGCTGCTTTTCCGGCTGTGCTGATTTCCTTATACTACAGAAAACGATAAAAAATACGGGCGCACGGTGTGCGCCCTGTTTTTGGACTTGAAAATATCGGAAAGGAGTAACGGTAATGAATCCGAGATTGCTGTATCTGCGTGAAAAAACCGCGAAGCTGACAGCTTCGCCGGGAGTATATATAATGCGCAAAAAAGACAGCTCTATCATATACATCGGAAAAGCCAAGAACCTGCATAACCGCGTCAGCAGCTATTTCCGCGAAAATCCCGACCATACGCCGAAAGTTGCGGCAATGGTGTCAAATGTATACGATTACGATTTCATTGTTACCGACAGTGAGTTTGAGGCTCTGCTGCTTGAATGCAGTCTCATCAAGCAGCATAAGCCCAGATATAACATCCTCCTGAAAGACGACAAGGGATACCATTATATCCGTATTTCCGATGAGGAATATCCCCGTATAACCAACGAAAAAAACACAAAACAGAGCGGTACGTACCTCGGTCCCTATACCAGCGGTTTTATTACGAAAGAGGCGGTGAACGAGGCGAACCGTGTGTTCATGCTGCCTACCTGCAAGCGGCGTTTTCCTCAGGATTTCGGCAAAAACCGCCCCTGCCTGAATTACCATATCAAGCAGTGCATGGGAGTGTGCAGAGGCAGGATAAGTGCTGAGGACTACCGCAGCGCAGTCAGTCAGGCTGTGGAATTCATCAAGAGCGGAAGCGCAGAGTCGGTGGAAAGAATGACAGCTGAGATGGAACGAGCAGCGGAGGAGCTCGACTTTGAAAAGGCTGCCATGCTTCGCGACCGGATCTCTGCAGTAAAAAAAGCTTCCGAAAAACAGAAAATAATCAACAGCGGCGTCGATTCGGCAGACGTGATCGGCATCGCCGAATTTTATGACGGACTGTATATTTCTGTGCTCATGTATCGTGAGGACAGACTCTTCGACAAGGCTGTCTTTGAGCTGCCGCTGCCTGACGGGGACGAAGATATCCTTGGTCAGTTCATGCTTCAGTTTTACTATAAAAAGCCCGATATACCGAAGAATATCGTGGTTGATCATATTCCCTCCGACAGTGAGCTCCTCGTTGAAATGCTTGAGGAACAGGCTCAGCGGAAGGTGAAGCTCCATGTTCCACAGAAAGGGCGTCAGCTGGAGCTGCTGAGGCTTGCCAAAAATAACAGCGCGGAATATGCCGCTATCAAAAATTCACGTACAGGAAAAGAGGTCCTTGCCCTCGAACAGCTGGGACAAAGTCTCGGTCTCTCAAAGCCGCCGCGGTACATCGAAGCCTACGATATATCGAACCTTTCCTCGGAATCAATGGTAGCAGGAATGGTGGTATTCGAGGACGGCAGACCGCTGAAAAAAGCGTACAAGCGCTTTACTGTAAAAGAGCAGGAGCTCCAGAACGACTACGGCAGTATGCGCGAGGTGCTGAAACGCAGGCTGATGCATATAGTCAGCGGTGAGGGGGACGAATATTTCACAAGGACTCCCGACCTTATACTCCTTGACGGCGGAAAAGGTCACGTAAACGCCGTAGCACCGCTGCTTCGTGAGCTTGGTCTTGATATCCCCCTCTTCGGCATGGTCAAGGACGACAAGCACCGCACGAGAGCTATAGCGACGGGCGGCAGAGAGATACAGATCAACAGCGTGAAAGCCGTTTTCGACCTTGTTACGAGGATACAGGACGAGGTACACAGATTTTCCGTCAGCTTCATGCACTCACGCCACAAGAAAAAAACATACAGCTCGGAGCTCCTTAATGTACGTGGTATAGGCGAAAAGAAGGCTGCCAGACTGTTTATGAAATACAAGACGATCGCAAACCTGAAGAACGCTTCTCCGGAGGAGCTTGCTGCTGCTGCCGGAGTCAGTATCGGAACAGCAAAAGAGCTGTGGGAAGTCATACGTGATATGTGAGCGAAATGGCATACCACGGTGAAAAAGTCTATATTATAATAGTATACGTGATTACTTTTGTGTAATCGGTGTATTATGGTAAAAAAATAAACTTGTCCACAGAATTCAATACGGTTTTTGCCTTTAGGGAAAGGGATTTTAGTGCAAGAACGTACAAAATGACTAAATTACTATAAAGCAAATTGCCGCAGTTCACAATTCTGTAAAAATAAGATAAAAAAAAGGGGTTTTATGTTGCATTTTAAAAGTGAGTGTGATATAATTATTGTGGAAGTTTAACAATGTTTGGTATCGGTGTGTTTATACCATATATTGCGCTGTCTTCATGCTTTGTTTTGCACACTATATAGCCGTTTATTTTTATTCGATATTACTGCCGGTATAAAGATTAGTTAATATTGATAAAAAACGGCGGATTATTTATGTCAAAAAAGCGATTGAAAAGTAACTTTTAAAATGTTATAATTGTTATTATTAAGGCAGTGAGAAACGTTCATCACAAGTTATTAATTTATGGAGGTGGTTTCATGAGGAGTTTTTCTTACGTTGCTCAGGACGCGAAGGGAATGCAGAAAAAAGGCGTCATAACCGCTGAGAATGAGCAGGATTTCTTGCAGAAGGCCAAGGAAAAGGGCCTTTATGTCAAGGATTTTAGGGAAAGCGATTCAAGTGAAGCAAAATCAATCTACAAGTTCGGAACCAAGGAGCTCGCATTCAACTGCAGACAGCTTGCCGCGATGCTTACCTCTGGTCTTACGCTTGTAAAAGCCATCGATATCCTTACCAAAGAGCAGGAGAACGAAAAAGCCAGAGCTATATGGCAGGATGTCTACGAGAACGTACAGAAGGGTGAATCCTTCTCGTCAACTCTCGAAATGCACGCGGGATCCTTCCCGGACTTCCTGATCTCAATGGTCGGCGCAGGTGAGAGCAGCGGTTCGCTGGATATTGTTATGACGCGAATGTCTGACCACTACGCAAAGGAAAACAAACTCAAGAACACCATCAAGAGTGCAATGATCTATCCTATCATCCTTCTGGTTCTCTGTGTGGCAGTTGTTATACTGCTCTTCACATTCATCATGCCTACGTTCATCGACATGTTTGATGACAAGAGCCAGATGCCTTTCTTGACAAAGGTCCTCGCAGCGATAAGCGACTTCCTCAAGTCAAAATGGTATATCCTTGTAGGTATCATAGTTCTCGGCGTAGCGGCGTTCGTATATGCTATGAAGATACCTAAGTTCAGGCTTAAATTTGACCGTATGCTGGTCAAGGGACCAGGCTTCGGTCCCCTTATCACAAAGATCTATACAGGACGATTCTCACGTACACTTTCTTCACTGTACTCAAGCGGCCTTCCGATGGTAGAGTGCCTCGAAAGAGCATCACGTATCCTCGGTAATTCCTATGTCGATCAGAAATTTGAAGAAGTTATCGACGAGGTAAAACAGGGCGAACCCCTTTCCGCAGCTATCACACGTACAGAGATATTCGAGCCTATGTTCTGCTCGGTTATCTACGTTGGTGAGGAGGCAGGTGCCCTCGACTCTATCCTTGAAAAGTCATCAGATTACTATGAAGAGGAATCTGACGCCGCAGTACAGCGTCTCGTTGATATGATACAGCCTATACTCATCATATTCATGGGCGTTATCATCGGACTCGTAGTAATGGGTATCTACCCTGCGCTTTACGGTTCGATCGCAAATATCGAAAACGAATAAGAAAGGTGGAAAGAATAAATGCTTTCATTTGATATTACCGATAGAAATATACGAGTTGTTAAAGGTATCGAGAGCAGCGGCAAGATCAAGATCAGTTCTGCTGCTACAGTAAACGTTGAAGAGGGACTTATCGTCAACGGAAACGTAAGAGACGTACCTGCTGTCGCAACTCTCATAAACAATGTGCTCAAAATGCACAAGATGTACGATAAGGAAGCTATAGTTTCGATCTCGTCCAACCTTACGATCTTCAAGGAAATGACAGTTGCAAAGAGCAACAGAGGTCAGGATCTTCAGAAGGTAGTTAAGATGCAGATGCAGGCTGAGCTCAATCTTGATGATTCATACAGCGTTTCATACATCATCGTAGGCGACGCTGACAACAGCGAGGTAAGCGAGCCTTCATACAAGATCCTTGCTACAGCTTGTCCTTACGAGATCGTAAACAGCTACCGTGAGATGTTCAAGCTTCTGACTATCACACTCAGATCAGTAATGATCGGATGCAACTGTATCACAAAGGTTCTTCTTGCTGATACAAAGATCAGATCAAAGATGCCTCTCCTTGCTGTTCAGATCGACAACAACTTCATCTCACTCAACCTCTATGAGCAGGGACAGCTTTCATTCTCACGTTTTGCATCTATCGATGCTGCCGACTACGGTTACTCGGATGACTATGTATTTGAAGCAGTAAACGAAAATATCTTCCGTATGCTTCAGTTCCACAGAAGCCGCAATACCGGCGAGGCGATCGAGAACGTAATCTTCTACGGAGATACACATGAGTACGTAAGACTTACAGACGAACTTGAAAAGCTCGACCTCAAGACAAGTCTTATAAATGTTCCTCCGCAGATCCACGGACATGAAAATCTTGAATTCTCACTGTATGCAAACGCTATCGGTGCTATGTTCAAGAGAAACAGAGAGATCGAAAAGATCAATCTTCTTGATACAGACTTCAGCTCCGCGGTAAAGAGCAGAATGAAGAACGAGAATGCAGGTAACATTGCACTTATCGCTTCACTCCTCGGCTCGCTTGTTATCGTTGGTGCTGCATGGGGAATCCTCGCACTGAAGAATAACAGCGTAAAGAATGATATTCAGGAGTGTCAGGACTATATCGACTCTGATAAGACGAAGGCTGATCTTGAGCACCGTGAAAGACTTATAAAGCTCAAGGAGACAGTAGACTCTTATTATACCAAGATGTCGAGAGCTCATGATGCATATCTTTCACAGCCTGCATTTACAGGTGAGGTTTACGACAAGATCGAGGATATCCTCAAGAAGACCTGTGAAGATGAAAAGATTGAGTACTTCAAGATGAATAACCCTTCATACGCAGGCGGAACTATTACGTTCTCCGTAACCTGTGATGCTGACAAGGATAAAAAAGCACAGACATTACCGGATAAATTCCTCAGAAACCTTGCTAACGATGAGTATATCGATGCTGTTTCTTACACAGGATATACTGTAAATACCATCAAAAAGGAAGGCGAAGAGGATAAGAGGATGCTCAATTTTGCAGTAATTGCAAAGATGGCTCCGAATGAAAGTGCTTATCATCCTGAAACAAGCTCTAAGGAGGAGAAGAAGAAATGAAACTTACATACAGAGATAAGATAATTGCTGCGATCGTACTTGCATTTGCAGTTTTGCTCCTGGGATTCTTTGCTGCTGTAAGGCCAAAGTATAATGAAATTCAGGACAATAAGACTAAGTTGGCACAAAAACAGACTGAGAAAGCAGATATCGAAAACAAGATCAAAGAGATCCCCGGTCTGCAGGACGGTATAAGGACAACATATAAGGAAACAGGCAAGAAGACAGAGATCTTCGTTGCTGTCGATGATGTTGAGAATCCTGTTGCAGTTGATGAATATCTTCAGAAACTTGCTGAAGACAACAAGGTAAGGATCGATAACCTTCAGGTTAAATCAGCAACAGTCGGAGAGATCCCGTTCTACTTCTACAAGAAGGAAGATGATCTCAAGGACGCAAGAAATGCTGCTGATATAAACGGAAATCTTCAGAAGCAGTTTAACAGCACATATGCTGAATCGATCGCTCTCAGCAGCGCACAGGCTGAAAAGGTGCTTTCAACAGATTACGGCGTACAGATTTACGGTACAAGGAAGAATATCTGGAATTATCTGAATGCAATAAAGAAGTTTGATAAGGCTCTGACAGTCAAGTCAGTATCTATCCCTGATGCTTCATTCGGAAAAAACACCTTAAAGGATAATGGCGTGAACGACTGGGATGGACTTAATTCTGAAGAAGTTGAAACAATGCAGGTTGGTGACAAGACAATCTCAAACGCACAGACAGCTCAGATTGTTATTACACTTTATTCAGTATATGAAATGGATGAGCCCAACGTTGATTAATGACGGGCATATGAGCATGAAACATAAACAACTGATTTCAAACGCTGAGTTATTAAAATTATAACTTGAAAGGCGGTTAGGGAAATGAAAACAGAGAAGAAGAAAACATTGCGCGGTTCTGCCCTGTTTACGGTAGTTGCAGTAATGGCAATACTTATCCTCTTCCTGACAGGTACTCTTGCTCTGGCAACTGCTTCAAACAGCAGAGCACATAAGTCTTATGCGGTTTCTCAGGCGAGCTATACCGCAAGAGCGGCAATAAGAGCGTTCAAGTCAGGTATGGAGCAGGATGCAGATCTTGCAGCCACTGTTGGCGCAATAGGCGAAGGCAGTCTTACAAAGTTTGAACCACAGATAAAGATCAGTGATAAAACCATGGGCAAGATCGGCTACTGGGATTATAGCGATGCTAATCATCCGATTTGGGTCGATGACTGTATCAAACTGGAGCCTGTTGCTGACAAAGTTGACTGGGTATATGATACCGAAAAGAATGAGTGGGTTTCTTGGAACATCGTAAGAGTAACTTCTACCTGCCGTGTAGGTCAGGAAGAAGAAACTGTTGTTGCTTATATAAGCAAGCACGGTGAACCGGGTCAGCAGAAAAAATCCAACAACGAGGTTAAGGGACTTCAGGAAGCCGGCGGTAACAGCTATGCAAACGGCGGCGACATTTACGGTGGTCTCGGTATAGGACTTTCTGATTCAGTTCCGGGCTCTTACGGTGCTCTGAACGACATGGATACACATACAAATCTTACGTTTATAAACGGAGATTTCGATGTTAAAACATCAAGTCTTGATTTCTTTGCTGAAGATAATGAAAATGGTGTTTGGCCCGTTTCTGCAACAGTTGTAATGGGTAATTTCTCAACAACCAACAATGTGGCTTTTAATGTAAATTATACAATGAAATCTTTGTTCACACAGAAGGATATCCCATACCTTTATGTAGACCGGCTTCTTTATTCAAATAGCTCGTCTTCACTCTATCTTGTAAAAGGAAATGGTTCTCCTTTCAATATTTATGCGGGAACAATGTATTATCCAGAGCTTCTTGAAGCTGACGCAGATATCTATCTTATGGATGAACCTGCTACAGATGCTACTCCTGCAGAGGACAGAGAATACTATAATCTTGGTTTTAATCTCAGGGCTGACGGATTCCCGGAGCTTAGAGTTCCTGACAGCATGAAGGATAAGTATCCTGATGGCTGGCCTGATGGTCAGTGGTGGGCTAATCCCGCTACAGAAGAAGATAAAAAAGAGGCTATGAAGGATCCTGCCAATATTGTAGGTACAGAAAACAAAATTGAAACAGGAAAAAATGTCTTTGGTAACACTGCTGACAGAGATGGTAATAAACAGCTTTATAACTGGACCAGAGGTACATTTGAAAGAACAGATGACAGCAAGTTTGATTCCTTCGGCGGAACTATATACTGCAATGGTGATCTTTTGATTACTCAGGCTAAAATACATGGTGATGTAAGAGTAAAAGGAAGATGCACTATCAGAGGAAAAGTTCAGATCGACGGTGATCTTATTGTTGAAAATGCATATGAAAATGCAGGAAAAGCAACAAAAACCTCCGGTCTAAATAATGAGGGAGATCTGCACGTTGACGGAAGGATATATGTAACAGCGGGAGCTGTTCAGGATACTTCCAAGTTAAAGGAAGGTTACTCATTATACTCAGGTCTCTATCCCGGCTACAAGCAGTATGAGAACAAGGAACTTCCTAACTTTGAGGTTGAAGAAAGCGCTTATGAGATAGACACCGACGGACACTATGTATATGACGGTAATGTTTACGACAGTAAGCCTTATATTCAGTGTATGCCTCTGTCAGATGATGATACCGGTGTAACTGTCGGTGCGACAGTTGATCCTAAGATAGTTACAACTTCGGAAACAACAAGATTCAAGGCATTTGCTAACGGACGCATAATCAATGCAGACGGCGTTTATGAGGTAACTACCGAAAAGGAGAGCTACTATACTAAGGATGGTGACCCTTGCGGCAGAGCAGATGCGATAGGTGAATACTATGTTGATCCGTCCGGCACCAGAGTATCAAGATCAGATGCTTATACTGTAAGCTTCTCAGGCTCTGGCAATGTTGATGTAGAGACATATAAGACTCTGCATCCGGAAGGCGTATATCCTGAGGATATGACACGTGAAAAGATCTATGGTACAAAGGAAAAGAATGCTGATCCTTCGACAAAGCTTGTTACAACTCTTATAGACGCAAGAAAGTCACTTGGAATGGATTCATCTGACGGTTACTTTGACGAAAAGATCTATATCCGTGAAAAGCCCACAACAGGTATATTAGACACATTTGACAGTACATGGGATAAAACAAAAAGTATTACTGTAACAAGACCTAAAGAGGGCGTAGGCTGGGTAATACTTGATAATGTAAAATTAAACGCTGGCTGTAGTATAATAGTCAAGGATAATCCGGATGCAATAGCATCTTCATCTGAGCATGTAAGATATAAAGGAGGAATCGTAAGATTCTTCATTATTGGAGATGTAAGATTAGAAAAAGGAAGTATAGGTCCTGAAGATGTACTCAATGGTACAATAAAGAAAATAAACTATAAGGACGATTTCGGTATTGAATACTATACCGGCGGCGCATACAGGACACATGATGATCTTTCAGATCCCAAGAAGGAAGCTGGTGCAGGAACAGAAGGAACACTGTACTTTGTTAATGATGCGGTTTTAGTAGGTTCCGTTAAGGCTCCGTTCCTTGAATTAGGATTTGAGAATGGTAGAAGTTCACCTATAACAGTGGATTATACCAAGGAAGACGGAACAGTTGTAAAGGATTATAAACCTACTATTATCGGAAATGCTCTTGTAAAATTTATAAGCAGCGCAAAGAATGGTATCCCGCTCGCTTATACAAAATCAGGTACAGGCGGTTCATCAGAAGATGATGATGATCTTGCAGTTGATCCCAGCGGAACAGAGTGGAAATTCAAGTATTTTACAACATGATAAAGGAGGAATGTTCTTATGAAAAAGCGTAAAAAGAATCTCAAGGGCATGACTCTCATCGAAATGATCATTTCCATTTTTGTACTCGGACTCTTAACAATGATTCTTGTAATGGTCGGCGAACATATCGACGCTCAGTCGAGAGCTGCCAATAACTTAAAGGACAAGATCGTTAAGGAGGCGCCCTACGCCGCAAACAAAGTAAAAACGTATACAAATAAGGACAAAGCTACTGTTGATCTTAAATCGGAAGATATCACAATAGATATCATTTACGACAAGGATAAGCCAAAGATCGAACTCACTGCAAAGAAGTATGAAACTGTAGATGTTGTCCTTGACGGCAGATCTGCCAAGTCACAGGAAAATATCAAAAACGGTTTTAACAGCGGTCTGAATCTGGATTTCATTGATGATATCATGAATGAGAAAGATCGGAAAAAAGCCGAAGAAGCTGAAAAGGCCAAGGAAGAGGCGGAAGCTGAAGCTCCACCTGCTGAATCCGGTGATTAAGTGGGGTGGCAGTTATGAGGAAAACATTTAAAAAGGGCTTCACCCTTCTTGAGCTCATTGTAGTAATGGCGATCTTCTCGCTTCTTATGGTAGCTGTAATGTCTATGATCGATCCTGTTTCACAGATATTCAAAAGACAGTCAGTAGCCGAAAAAACTTACTCCTATGCACACAATATACAGACATATCTGCAGACTCAGCTTGAGTATGCAGAGTCTATGGTTGTTACAACGGGAGATCAGTTCCAGCCGGATACTGAGGATAAAAAGTATCCCGGTGAGGATATTGACGATGCTGTCAAGAAGTATGCCAAGAATCATTTTGAGTATGATGTTATACCAAAGGATAAGGACAACATACGCTGGATGAAAGGTAAAGTCCATGTACTCAGAATGGTCAACAGCGGAGCTGACAGAGGTCAGATCAAGCACAGTATATATGAATTCAAGTCAAATACTGAGGACAACAAGGGACTTACGGTAAGTCTGGTACAGTCTGAAGCAGACGGTATCAACCCTGCTTTCTTTAAGGCAAATGACGCAAAGTATAACTTCAGTTATGCTTTGGGCGCATCAAAACTTGTTTCAGTTCCGAATCCTGCCGGTGGTGATGCAAATTCTACCTACAAGGCGCTCAAGACTGACTATGACGGAGGCAAGGCACCTGATGTAACAATGGATTTCTTCAATATTTCGATCGTTATCGATAAAGCCGGAAAAAACAATCAGGGTTCTATCGATGTGAGCGATGCGAAGACCGATGATGCAGGCGATCCTTTAAAGGACGCTGATGGAAATCTTATTACCGCTGACTACAGAGCATTCAGAATGCCTGCAGTGCTTCAGGTAGCTTCTATTGAGCTGTCCAATGTTCTCCTTAGTAAGCCGACAGGATATGCTTACCAGAGAACCTTCAAGAAGAACGGTACAGAAGATATTGCGTATACTCCTGATAATTCAGAAGCATACCGCGGTATGGCTTATGAGTCATTCTTACCGGATGATGTAAACTTTGACAACGATATATATTTCATCTATGCTTTGACAGATGAAATGGAACCCGGCGACGAGATAAACGAAGTCGTATAAGTTGTATAAATAAGAAAACAGGCAGCAGTCAATGCTGCTGCCTGTACTTATTTTTCACTCTTTATTCGTGGGGAAGAAGATTAAGATACATCTGCGCTAACTGAGGTCCCCACAAAGCGCCGATCGCGATACCTATCGAAAGGAAAGGACCAAAAGCGAATTTTGAGTCTTTTGTGACCTTCTTTATTATAAGTCCGCCTACAGCGGCGGCAAAAATACCAAAAAATGTTGAAACGATAATAGCTTGTGTTCCAAGTACAGCTCCCGCGGCGAACATCAGAAATGTATCGCCAAGCTCAATTGCCCTGAAGTCTTCACCGAACTTTTTCCTGATGACCGGGCGGCTGACTTCACCGATAATGAAAAACGGTACACTTATTATAAGAGCTCCTATAATGCGGCTCTTCAGTGTAACATCTTCATATTCGGGAGAGTGAAAAAGAGCAAGCGGAACTGCGAGAACAAATATGATACCGACGATTATCATGCTGATCTCCATAGTGTCCCAGTCCATAAAGGCAACTACTATGAGAAGCGACATGAGAACGCAGGTTATTATGGATTTAACATTGATATCCAGAGCATAAAACGTCAGAACATAAAGGATCCCGTTAAGGGATTCAACTATCGGATAGCGGGGGGATATCTTCGCACTACAGCTGTGGCATTTGCCGCGAAGCATGAGCCAGCTGAATACGGGGATAAGGTCTATGGGTCTTATCTTTGCTCCGCAGGTCATGCAGTGGGAAGCTTTTTCCTTGTCTTCCTTGGTCCCGCCGAAGCCGAGTATCGATTCGCCCTTCGGCAGCCTGTAAATCACTACATTAAGGAAACTTCCTATGCAAATGCCGAAAAGAAAAACTATGACGTAAAACATGATCTTGAATGGCAGCTCGGTAAATTCACTGTGGAGCATATCTTCAAAGCCGAACATGATTTTACCCCTCCTTCATTATTAAAAATGTTCATAATATTATTATAACATAAATTATGGAAAATTCAAGTAAAATTTTAGAATGCGGGAGTGTATGACGGTACACTGAGCATTCAGAAAATAAGCGGAGGTTTTTTATGAGAAACGAGAGAATTGGTGACTACTTAGTCAATCAAGGGCTTATCACAAGCGAGCAGCTTCAGCAGGTTCTTGACGCGCAGAGAAATTCCAACGGTTCCAAGAAATTCGGTGACGTTGTTGTTGAGCTGGGCTTCATGTCTGAAGTGAATTTCGCAAAGGCTCTTGCCGGAAATCTGAGAGTTCAGTACGTTGACCTCGATAATATCGAGATCAATTCCGACGCTGTTCAGATGGTTCCAGAGGCGCTTGCAAGGAAGCACACTGTCATTGCTATCAATGTACAGGGCAAACGTCTCACAGTTGCAACGAATGATCCTGTAAACTTTATCGTCCTCGAAGACATCAAGGTTTCAACAGGTATGGACACCGTTCCCGTTCTTGCAACAACATCTGCGATCAACAAGGCGATCGGTAAGTGCTACTCAATGCAGAACGTTGACAGCGTTCTTGAGAACGTAAACGCTATGGGCGGCGACCTCGGTGAAATGTCCGAGGCTGACCTTGAATCCAAGGACAGAGTTGAAAGCGCTCCTATCGTTAAGCTCGCAACTACTATCGTTGAGAACTCCTACAGAGCAGACGCGACCGATATCCATATCGAGCCCTTTGACAAGTACACAAGAATCCGTATCCGTGTAAACGGCGACCTCGTTGAACTCATGAATATTTCCAGTGCTGTTCACAGTGCGCTTACAACACGTTTCAAGCTTATAAGCGGTATGAATATCGCTGAAAAGAGAATCCCTCAGGACGGCCGTTTCACACAGGTCGTTGACGGAACCACTCTTGATGTCCGTGTATCCTCACTTCCTATGGTACACGGTGAAAAGATCGTTATCCGAATCCTTTCAACAGGACAGATCGCGCTCCGTAAGATCACAGACCTCGGTATGTCCGATTATAACTATACACTGTTCGAGTCAATGCTCCGTGTTCCTCACGGCGTTATCCTCGTTACAGGACCTACCGGTTCCGGTAAAACAACTACCCTTTATGCTGCTCTCGGTGAGATCGCTAAGCCTAACGTAAACGTAGTTACTGTTGAGGACCCTGTCGAAAAGGCTATCGACGGTATCAACCAGTGTCAGGTTAACGTAAAGGCAGGAATGACATTCGCCGCTGCTCTTCGTTCTATTCTCCGTCAGGACCCTGACGTAGTAATGATCGGTGAGATGCGTGATACCGAAACAGCCGATATCGGTATCCGTGCCGCTATCACAGGACACCTTGTTCTGTCGACCCTCCATACCAACGACGCTGCTTCGACAGTTGTACGTCTTGTTGATATGGGCGTAGCTCCTTACATGGTTGCTACATCAATCATCGGCGTTATCGCACAGCGACTCCTTAAAGTTCTGTGCCCTGAGTGCAAGAAGCCAAGAATGTCAACTCCCGAAGAGAACGATCTTATGGGTATCGACCATTCTATCCAGATATTTGAGCCCGGCGGATGCCCTGTATGCAATAACACAGGATACAGAGGAAGAACCGCTATCCATGAGATCATTCACTGTACTGCTAAGGTTTCTTCCATCATTGCAGCCAACGGCAGCAAGGAAGATATCGAGAAGGCAGCTAAGGAACAGGGAACAAAGCTTCTCCGTGACAACGCTTCCGAGCTTGTACAGGCCGGCGAAACATCAATCGATGAGCTCGTAAGAACTACATTTACAGTTTAATGGCTTCCAGGGAGGATAATTAATATGGCAATCGAAATACATAGAATACTTGACGAGGTAAGACTCCTCGGCTGTTCTGACCTTCACTTCACAGACAGGATCGCTCCTGTTGTACGTCTGAACGGTACGCTCAGAACTATGCGTACACAGTACCCCGAAATGGACGAGGAGGAAATACTCAACATCGTTCATCAGATGACCAACGACGCTCAGCAGACAAGCATCAACAATCACCACGATACCGACTTCTCGTTCACAACAAGAAGCGGCTACCGTCACCGTGTAAACGTATACTTCCAGAAGGGTAAGCCCGCTATCGCTATCCGTCTTCTGAGAAACGATATACCTACACTTGAGGATCTCGGACTTCCTCCGATACTCGCTGACTTCGCTATGCGTCCCCGTGGACTCGTTCTCGTAACAGGTCCTACCGGTTCAGGTAAGTCAACAACCCTTGCTGCAATGATCGACTTCGTTAACCTTAACAGAAGCGCTCATGTTATTACAGTAGAGGATCCTATCGAGTATGTTCACGATCATAAGAGATGTATGGTAAACCAGAGAGAGATCGGCGATGATGTCGGAAACTTCGCCCTCGCCCTCAGAGCTGCTCTCCGTGAGGACCCCGATGTAATCCTCGTAGGAGAAATGCGTGATTTCGAGACTATCCAGGCTGCTGTAACCGCTGCCGAGACCGGACACCTCGTTATGTCAACACTTCATACCACATCTGCAGCTGATACCATCAACCGTATCATCGACGTTTATCCTGAGCATCAGCAGCAGCAGATCAGAACACAGCTCGCTAACAACCTCGTAGCTGTTATCTCTCAGACACTTATTCCTAAGAAGGACGGTTCAGGCCGTATCGCTTGTATGGAGATCCTTAACGTAACAGACGCTATTTCAGCTATGATACGTGATAATAAGATCCACCTTGTTCAGTCTGCTATCCAGACAGGTAAGCAGCAGGGCATGATGTCACTGGATATGGAGCTTGCAAGACTTGTATCCAGAAATGTCATCAGCGAAGTGGACGCCCTCGAAAAGTGCCTCGACAAGCAGGAATTCTACCGCTTCCTCGCTCAGATGGGCGGCGCAGGAAGAGCATCGGCTCCTCAGGCATAATTCCGGGAGGAATATCAGTGCCGCAGCTGCAATGGCGGTACTATATATAATAAGTATAGAAGCTATCGGGTAAGGACCATTTTCAAAAGGTTCTTACCCGAAAATTTTTCAGGGATGAGAAAAAGGCGGTTTGGACCTTGTGTCAGGGACGCAGATAACGTCTGTACGGAGGTCGTATTTACTCGAAAAATAAGGTGAAAAAATTAAACTAATAGGCCGTGAAAAAAGCCCATTTTTTAAAGCAGATTTATGAATAAAAAAATGTAAAGCCTAAAATAATTATGACCGACGGTAATATTTTTTCAGAATATTACAGAGCAAAAAATATTTTCCGGACAAAAAAATACTTTATAAAGGTCTGTCTGACCCCGAAAAATACCATGAAAAGCGTTATACAAAAAGTATAAACAACTGTGAATATAACAAATACTAAATTAAAGATTTAATTTATTCATAAAAACTTGTGCAACTCGACGAAAACGACAAAAAAAATATGCCTATTTACCGTTCTGATGTAAAAAGTGCCCTCGATTATGGATTTTTTTTTCTGAATCTGTTGACATATTGTGAATAAGGTGATATACTATAATCACAGGGAAGGGAAAGGGAGAAAAAATCCCAGAACCTAAAATCGAGTGGAAGCAAAGCTTTCACAAATCTATTTTTTAAAGGAGGGTTTTCTTATGAAAACTACAAAGAAAGGTTTTACACTTATTGAGCTCATCGTTGTTATCGCTATCATCGGTGTTCTCGCAGCAATCCTCGTTCCTTCAATGCTCGGTTATGTAAAGAAGTCCAAGATTTCTTCAGCTAACTCAGCAGCAAGCTCACTCCAGAAGGCTATCAACACAGCTCTTATCGAAATCGATGAAGAGACTGAGGAAGGTTCTGATATCACAGAGATCGAGCGTACAAGCAAGACTGGTAATGTTACTATCAAGCCTACAAATTCTATCACTGGTAAGTCAGATGTTGGTAAGTATGTATGGGATAAGATCCGTCACTACATGGATAAGGCTAAGAAGTGCACATTCAAGGCTTCTTGTGAAGGCGGCGCTTGCAAGGCTATCGCAGTTTGCATCGATAAGACATACACAGGTACAGTTCCTTCAGGTGTTGTAACAGTTGATTCTTACACAGCATATAAGAACAACTATACATTAGCTCTTACAGAGGCTCTCAAGAAGGTTTCATAATCAGAGTAAAACCTTTTAGAACTGAATAAAAACAAAGGCTCCTCCCAATAGGGAGGGGCTTTTTTTGCCTGTTTTACGTTAGATACTTGTAAATATAGACTTATGATGAAATAAATATTTCTGAATTAAAACCTTAATATTGACAAATTATGAATTTCTTGATATAATATATGCAGAAGCTGAAAAAAATAATGAAGCGCAGCTTCTGAATCGGAGGAAAACATAAGTAGAATGCAGGGAAATATGTTTGACCTTGCATAAGATTCTTAAAGGAGGTTTTTCACATGAAAACTACAAAGAAGGGTTTTACACTTATTGAGCTCATCGTTGTTATTGCTATCATCGGCGTGCTCGCAGCAGTCCTTGTTCCGTCTATGCTCGGATATGTAAAGAAGTCCAAGATATCTTCTGCTAACTCAGCAGCAGCTTCACTTCAGAAAGCTATCAATACAGCACTTATTGAACTTGAAGAGGAAACAGAGCGTGCTTCTGAAATAGGTATGCTTGATCGTAACAGCAAGGCTTCAGGTGCTACAGTTAATATTAAGGACGACAAGGGAACACCTATCACGGATATTATCGATAATGATGATATGTGGGACAAGATCTGTCATTATATGGACAAGGTCAAGAAGTGCAGATTCGTCGCTTACTGTGACGGAGGCGCTTGTACAGCTGTTGGTGTAAGTATCGACAAGACTTATACAGGTACTGTTCCGGGCGGCGTTGTAACTGTTGACACTTATAAAACCTACCAGAACAATTATTCACTGGCTGCTCAGGAAGCTCTTAAAAAGGTTTCGTGATCTTGAATATGGTTTTGAGAATTGAATAGAAGCGGTAAAGGCTCCCTCATTTTTTGAGGGAGCTTTTTATGTCCGTTTTGTATAAATGCACAATTTAAAGCAATAAAATTTGGAACAAAAAATTGCGTTTTTTATTGACAAACTGTGAATTTTATTATATTATATAAGTGGATAAAATTTCATGGGGTTTGCGCTGTTTAGGCGAAAAAACGATATTGGAAAAGTGAAGTGGGAGTGCATCACAAAAATTATACAAGGGGGAATATTTATGAAAAAAATAACACGTAAAGGCTTTACGCTTATTGAACTCATAGTGGTCATTGCGATCATAGGAGTTCTTGCGGCTATCCTTGTTCCGTCAATGCTCGGATATGTCAGAAAGTCCAAGATAACATCTGCAAATTCAGCAGCGAATTCGTTTATGAAGGCGATCAATTCCGCGCTGGTTGAAATTGATGATGAATATGATATGGGTTCTGAAATAACAGAGATAGAGCGTGTGAACAGGGATGATCAGGTGGTAAAGATCGTTCCGTCGTCTGTTGAAACAGCTGTCGGCAAGGACAGAATGTGGAAAAAGATCACTAACTTTATGAACAAGTCCAAAAAGGCAAAATTCAAAGCGATATGTGACAGCGGTGCCTGCAAGGCTATCGCGATATGTATTGATAATACATACACCGGTACTTGTCCGTCAGGCGTGGTGAATATCGACAATTATCAGAATTTCAAGAATAATTATAATTCTGCCCTTACGCTTGCACTTGCAAGAGCAAGCTGAGGTTTGAAAATATGAATATGCGCATTCATATTGTTACGGAAGTGTGTTGAACAAAATGCGCGTTTCATGGACTATATGCACAATAAAGGGTAAAAAAAATTGTTACCGATAAGTCATTTTATTATTGACAAAGTGTGAACTTTTTGATATAATATATATGAAAAAATGTATTGGGAGGTGCATTACGATGAAGACGAACAAGTCCAAAAAGGGCTTTACTCTCATGGAGCTTATCATCGTTCTTGCAATTTTAGGTATATTGCTTACCATAATGATCCCGACTTGGGGATACTTCATAACCAAATCGCGTGAAAGGAACGCAAATTCAAAGGCTAAGATAGTTTTTAATGCTGCTCAGACTGAAATAACAAGGTATGCTGAGAGAGAGCGTACTATGAAGTCTGATGACCGCTTTATTACAGACGGCAAGTTCTATTTTTATTCGCATAACGGAAACGGTGCGAAATGCAATGATAAAGGCGTTTCGTCAGATTCGGATAATACTAAGTTCGCGCAGGATAACAATAAGCTTAGCAGAGCAATAAACAGAATAGCCGGTACAGAAGGTTCTTACAAGATATATGTTGAAAATTATATAGTAAAATCAGTAGTTTACAGCAATTTTGAATCCGGACGTTACAAGGGTACTTACCCTAAAACAACGGATCAGCTTGGTAGCACAGAGCTGACAGGTATCAGGAACGGAAATGTACAGGATTCAAATATGTCAGTAATGATTTTAGACTAAAGGATTCAATGCAGCCGCTTATGCGGCTGCATTATTTTTTTGCAAATTGATTAAAACAGTAAGTTTTCAACATAATAGTTCTTAGAATGTTAAAAACTTTGTGCTTGACACTGTTACCAAAAAGAGGTATAATATATTTACTGTCCGACAAGTGGAGGGCGAGAGCACGAAAAATTTCTTGAAGAAATTTGAAGAAAGTGCTTGACAAAGCTTAAAGATAGTGATATAATATTAAAGCTGTCCCGGAAGGGATAGTGAAAAACAGCATCTTGAAAATTGAACAATGCGAAGGAAAAAAAGTAACGACCCTTGAGATTCCTTTTTGAAGCTGAGAGATCAGTGGAGAGAAGAAAAGGTCAAGAAAAGACTAAAAAATTACGCGAAAGTAATAACGCAAGCGTTATGAACAGGATTAGATAATAGATCCGAAAGGATTTACTATACAACTTTAATAAAGAGTTTGATCCTGGCTCAGGACGAACGCTGGCGGCACGCTTAACACATGCAAGTCGAACGGAGGTATTTTGGTTTACTGAGATACCTTAGTGGCGGACGGGTGAGTAACACGTGAGCAACCTACCTTGTAGAGAGGGATAGCTTCTGGAAACGGATGGTAATACCTCATGACATATACGGAAGGCATCTTTTGTATATCAAAGATTTATCACTATGAGATGGGCTCGCGTCTGATTAGATAGTTGGTGAGGTAACGGCTCACCAAGTCGACGATCAGTAGCCGGACTGAGAGGTTGAACGGCCACATTGGGACTGAGACACGGCCCAGACTCCTACGGGAG
>JAEEGJ010003791.1_pt1 | contig 54953 bp, 40 predicted proteins | sample 8958761 | NCBI WGS metagenome assembly JAEEGJ01 (sample SAMN16246546, study PRJNA631951) | gut metagenome | biome: gut microbiome; feature: rumen; material: RS-attached | host: Bos | place: Iran: Karaj | collected 2018-10
AAAAGTTTCCTGCCGAGAAACCATCGGTTTCCTGCCGAGAAACCGATGGTTTCTCGCCAGGAAACTTTTAAAACCCATGCTGCCTTGAAACTGCAGGATTCTCACATGGGTTGAAATCCATAGAAAAGCTATTGTACCAAATTGTTTTTCTTGTTTTTATTGGTTTTTATTGGTTTTTATTGGTTTTTTCTAAGTCCGCTTCGCGGTATTAACCCACATAGATAGCGCCGTAACTATGTCTTATTCCAACCTCACGGCTCGAAAAAATCCGCCGTCAATGCAGAGACTCAAGAAAAAGATATGTATAACCCAAGCAGGAGCGCAAGCGGTCGCCCGTGACAGGCCGCAAGTTTCAGTTATTCTTCGGGCAAACCAATGAAAAAAGGTGAAAGTCCGCCCCCTGCATAGGACATGTGGATTTTTTTGCGCAGAAATGTTTCAGATTAAAAAATAATGTGTACATTTGCACATTGAATCAGAAACGGAGTCACCCAAGATGATCTACTAACAAAAGTAACTCAACCCTAAACACACAACACTCAACAATGAAGTCAAGACTTTGCATGGCACTCGTGCTGCTGATGCTTTGCACAGCAGGCATGGCTAAGAAAAAAACAGTGAAGCAAGAGCTGTGGCCCAACGGCGAAGCGATGGACGCATGGTTTACCGACACCACGAAGGTGAAGCTGCAGGACCTGGGCCGACAGTATGTGCTGACCAATTACGGCGTGCGCCAGGGCACCACCGACATCCAGACCAAGGCCATACAGGCCGTCATCGACCGTTGCGCCGAAGAGGGTGGGGGAGTGGTCGTCGTGCCGAAGGGCACCTTCTACACCGGCAGCCTGTTCTTCAAGCAGGGCACACATCTGCACCTCATGGAGGGTGCCGTGCTGAAAGGCTCGGAGCGAGTGCACGACTTCGAGATACGCGAGACGCGCATAGAGGGACAGACCTGCAAGTATTTCACCGCCCTCGTCAATGCCGACGGACTCGATGGATTCACCATCACCGGGCAGGGCACCATCGACGGCAACGGAGAGCCGTACTGGGAGGAGTTCTGGATTCGCCGCAAGTGGAACCCGCAGTGCACAAACAAGGATGCACAGCGCCCCAGGCTCACCTACATCTCCAATAGTAAGAACGTCACCATCCAGGACGTGCGCCTCATTAACTCGCCTTTCTGGACCAACCACATCTACCGCTGTGACCACGTGCGTTATCTCGACCTCTACATCTACTCCTCCACGCAGGACATCAAGGGCCCGTCGACCGATGCCATCGACATCGATGTGTGCCACGACGTGGTGGTGCGCGGCTGCTACATGAACGTCAACGACGATGCCGTGGTGCTGAAAGGCGGCAAGGGCACCTTCGCAGACAAGGCTCCCGAGAACGGCCCCTGCTATAACATCCTCGTGGAAAACTGCCACTACGGCACCGTGCACGGCTGCATGACCCTTGGCTCCGAAAGTCTGCACGACTGGAATGTCATCATGCGCAACTGTCATGCCGACGACACCCATCGCGTGCTTTGGCTCAAGATGCGCCCCGACACCCCGCAGCACTATGAATATGTGCATGTGGAGAACTTCACGGGCCAGTGCGGCTCGTTCCTCCTCGTCAGGCCGTGGACGCAGTTCTATGAGAAGCAGGACCGCGAAGACATGCCCCTCTCGCAGTGCAACGATATCACGTTCAAGAACATACGCATGGACTGCCGTACGTTCTTCGACGTGGCAGGCTCGGAGAAGTACGCCCTCTGCCGCTTCGCCTTCAACGACATCGACGTGAAGGACAACGCCAAGGTGAAGGCTTTCACCAACAATCCCATCGAGGAGCTGAAACTCAACAATATTGTTATCAATGGGGAAACGATAGACAATAAACAATAACCTTATAAAGATATGTCAAGAATCCTAATGATTGGCGCCGGAGGCGTCGCCACGGTGGCTGCGTTCAAGATTGCGCAGAACGCCGACGTGTTTACTGAGTTTATGATTGCCAGCCGTCGTAAGGCTAAGTGCGACGCACTGGTGAAGGCCATCCACGACAAGGGCTACACCATGCCCATTCAGACGGCACAGGTGGATGCCGACGACGTGGAGCAGCTGAAGGCTCTGTTCAACGACTACAAGCCTGAACTGGTGGTCAACCTCGCCCTGCCCTATCAGGACCTCACCATCATGGATGCCTGTCTGGCCTGCGGATGCTCCTACCTCGACACGGCCAATTACGAGCCGAAGGACGAGGCACACTTTGAATACTCCTGGCAGTGGGCCTACCGTGAGCGCTTCGAGAAGGCCGGACTGACCGCCATCCTCGGCTGCGGCTTCGACCCGGGCGTCACCAGCATCTTCACGGCATACGCCGCCAAGCACCACTTCAAGGAGATACAATACTTAGACATCGTGGATTGCAACGCAGGTGACCACCACAAGGCCTTCGCCACCAACTTCAACCCTGAAATCAACATCCGCGAGATTACGCAGAAGGGCCTCTACTGGGAGAACGGACAGTGGGTGGAGACCGAGCCGCTGGAGATTCACAAAGACCTGACCTACCCCGAGATAGGCCAGCGCGACAGCTATCTGCTGCACCACGAGGAGATAGAGAGTCTGGTCATCAACTACCCGACGATTAAGCGTGCCCGCTTCTGGATGACCTTCGGCCAGCAGTACCTGAAGCACCTCGAAGTGATACAGAACATCGGCATGAGCCGCATCGATGAAATCGTCTACGAGGCTCCGCTGGCCGACGGCACCGGCACAGCAAAGGTGAAGATAGTTCCCCTGCAGTTCCTCAAGGCCGTGCTGCCCAACCCGCAGGATCTCGGCGAGAACTACGAGGGCCAGACCTCGATAGGCTGTCGCATCCGCGGCATCGGCAACGACGGACAGGAGCACACATATTATATATATAACAACTGTTCGCACCGCGCCGCCTACGAGGAGACAGGCATGCAGGGCGTCAGCTACACCACCGGCGTGCCCGCCATGATTGGCGCCATGATGTTCTGCAAAGGATTGTGGAAGAAGCCCGGCGTGTACAACGTAGAAGAGTTCGATCCCGATCCGTTCCTCGAGCAGCTCAACAAGCAGGGCTTGCCTTGGCACGAGATTCACGACGGCGACCTGGAGCTGTAACGAGTGGGCGAAGGATAGACTGAGGAAACAGACCTCGTTCTATCCTCACGATGGCAAATCTGTGCCTTGCATAGAAAATGAAAGGCTGACGTTCTCATCAATAACAATGCAGGTGGAAAGATCATTTGGTCTTTCCACCTGCATTGTTTCTCTTTCTATTTGGTTTTGTTTCCCAAAAGCCACATCGCCAAGTGTGCATCAAGGCCGTTGATGTGTTTGGATGTGGAAGCCGGGAGGCAGAGAGTACGTGAAAGAGATGCAGCAGCAACTATTTGTCGTCGTAATGACCGTAGGCTGCAAGCACATCAACATGAACCTCCGTATCGAAAATGCGGTAAATGAGCCTGTGCTTCTTTGTTATCTCGCGACTCCATCGACCTTCGGGCTTGCCTTTCAACGGTTCAGGATGTCCCAATCCAGTTTTAGGATGCTCATAAAGTTCACCAATGAATTTCATCGCTTTTTTATAAGCTTTTGGCTCATGAAGAAGCAGGCGTTTCAAGTCTTCCAGTGCCTCTTCCTTGATGATAACCTTATACAGCATCATAAACTACGAATAAATTTGTCAAGTTCTTCAACACTTGCAAAACTCTTGCCTGGTTGTTTCTCTGCTCGTTCTATCTTGGCAAAGAATTCCTCCTTGGTCATCAAGGTGGGGTCGTTCTTCTCTTTCACGAGCTTCTTGGCATACCGTGCCAGCCGCTTCATCAGTGATTCGTTGTCTGCGATGGCACCAATGCTCTGCCACAGCTCGGTGTTCATAGCGTTGAGTTGTACTGCCGTCATATTTTCTATGTTTTAAATTTGCACCTGCAAAGTTAAGGATAATTATTGAAACTACAAATAAAATGAAGAAAAACATGAAAACGAATCACAATAATGCCTCGCTGCAGTTGGCTATTCTTTCTTGTTGATCATCTGGAGCAGTTCGGCGCGATAGCCGTGCGGGTCGAAGCTGAGGCCTTGCTTGACGAGCGACTTGGCCAGATCGATGGTGGCGTCACCCTTGTAGGGCGATTGGCGCAGAATCATGCCGTAGGCAGCCACGCCGGCAGCGAAATAGAACTCGTCGGAGCGTCCGTTTTTGTTGAAGATTTGATCGGTGGTCAGCTTCACCTGCAAGGGGATGCTGGCGCCGTCGAGCGACTTCTTGTAGCGGAAGTCGAAGGTGGCGAAGGCCTGGCCGGAGTCGTGCGTGTCTTCGTTGAGCACCACCTCGTAAAGGGCGGTGATGGTCTGTCCGGCACCTATCTCGCCGGCATCCTTCTTGTCGTCCTCAAAATCCTCCTTGTTCATCACGCGGTTCTCATAGCCTATGAGGCGATACTCGCTGACCACGTCGGGGTTGAAGCTGACCTGGCACTTCGCATCGTTGGCCACACTGACAAACTGGCTGCGCTCATGCACGAAGACCTTCATCATCTCGTCCTCGCAGTCAATGTAGTGGTAGGTGCCGTTGCCCGAGTTGCTGACCTTCTCCATCATCGCGTCGTTGAGGTTGCCAAAGCCGAAGCCGAGGCAGGTCATGTAGATGCCTTTGCGGGCATAGCTCTCCACCATCTCCACCAGTGCATCGGTGCTGGTGACACCCACGTTGAAGTCGCCGTCGGTGCCCAGGATGACGCGGTTGTTGCATTTCGGGTCGTAGTTGGCCAGCGCCTCTTCGTAGGCCATCTTCAGGGCCTCGCCGCCAGCAGTGGACCCTGAGGCTGAGAGCTTGCTGATGGCATTCTTGATTTTGTCGGCCTCACGGACGGGTGTCGACTCCAACAACTTCTTGACTGTGCCTGAGTAGGTGATGAGCGAGATGCGGTCGTCGGGATTCAGCTGGTAGAGCAGCTCCGTCAGGCCTTTCTTCAGCAAGTCCAGCTTGTCGCTGCTGCTCATCGAGCCCGACACATCGACGAGGAACACGAAGTTGGCGCGTGGCATCTCGCCGTCCGTCAGCTCCTTGCCTTTGATGCCCAGTCGCAGCAGCTTGTGCTTGGCGTTCCACGGGCAATCGCCCACCTCGGCATTGATGGCCACCGACTCGTCACCCTTCGGCGCGGCGTAGTTGAAGGTGAAGTAATTCAGAAACTCCTCGATGCGAACACTCGACGGGTCGATGCTGTGGTCGCTCAGCTTGTAGCGGCGCACGATGGCATACGAGGCACCGTCGGCATCGACCGAGAATGTCGATACTGGCTCCATCGAGGTCTTGACGAAGGGATTGTCGGCGAATTCTTCGAACTTGTCGCCGCCGGCTTCCGGTACGCCAGTCATCTCGCCGTCTAATCCATTGGTCATGCAAAAGGAATAGTTCTCGACGTAGCCATTCACGTCGTCGCCTGTGGTTGAACACCCCACGGCCAGCAGGCTCATGGCTGATAATGATAGAAACAATCTTGCTGTTTTCATACTTCTTTCTGTGTTTATGTTATTGTTCTGTTAATATCCCGTGTATTGGCCTATGAACAAGATGGCTCCCGTCTGCTGTTCGCTGATGACATAGAGGAACGGATGGTTGGCATAGAAGGAGATATACTGAGGCCCAGGCCCTAAACCTGTCGTGTACATTCCGATGACGGTGACGGCAGCAGCCTCGGTGCCCTCCTCATCGAGCTTGACCTTGGCCACCTGTTTCATCAGGTCGATAAAGACCGGCACGTTGCAGAAGTGGCGGAAGTTGGCCTTCTGGCTGTCGAAGGCATCAGGCATGCCCAGCTTTGTCATGATGGGCTTCAGGTCGATGTCGGTGTCGGTCTCGAAGCGGGGCAGCCATACGTCGACAAGCGTGGAGTCCATCTTTTGGTTCAGCTGCCGCCACTCCTCGGCTGTGGGCACTTGGGGCACCGTATTCGTCTGTTCCTTGGGTAGCAGCACCGTCATTTGGAACATGCCGTTGCCGTAGGGCAGGCGCAGGGCCTGACAGTCGTTGGTCTCGGCATATTCAAATGTGTTTGTCTGGTGCATCATCTCTGCATACGTCATCTCTTCGGTACCGCCGGCGTGAATGAACGGCTGCCTCGTGGTCAGCTGCTTGTCGAACTTCTTCTTCCAGCTGCCCTTGAAGTAGATGGCATTGAGCAGGTAGCTGACGGCATCGGGATCGAACGAACTCTCGTTGAGCACTTTCTCTATCATCTTCTCCGTGTGGTCGCTGGCCCACCGGTTGATGACATCCATCGTCTGCCCGTCATGGAAGTCGCGGGTCTCCGGCTCGGCAGCATAGAACGCCTTGGCCTTCTGCACGAACTCCGGCTGCAGCTCGAAGTGTTTGTTCATATAGATGGTGTTGGCTATCAGCACCTTTGTCAGTGGGTCGAGCGTCGATGACCTCTGCAGCATCTTGTAGCAGAAGCTGTTGATGCCGTCGGCTCCTGTGTTGCCGAAGCCCAACACCCGATTGATTTGCGCCAGCGTCTCGCCGTCGGCACCGTTGTTGAGCATACCGAGGGCGTAGGTGATGCTGATGGGCGACACGACCTGGCCCTTCAGCGGGTCTTGCATCTCGCGAAAGAGGTTGAAGGCGAAATCGTTGCTGTTGTCCACCATGTCCTGCTCGGCACGGGTCAGCTGCAGTTCTACAGGGCAGATGACGGGTTTCGGCTCTTGGTTGTCGCTGTCACTGCTGCACCCTGTCAGAGCCATTGTTGCCATCGTGGTCAGGGCGATGGCAGCCCATGAGTTTTTTCTGTTCATATTCTTCTTTGGTTTGTTGTTTGTCTGTCATTATAACGGAGACAGGACCGAAATCCTGCACCTGCACAGCAAAAAAAGTGTTAAAAGAAAAAAAGATGGCGTCGAAGTGCAAGATTTGGCTATTTCTCCGTTATAATATAAAAAAGATGAGAAGAATGATGAAAAGTATAGGATTGTTATTTAGCCTGCTGACGCTGTTGACGGCGTGCAGTGTTGTGGATGCCGATAGCAACGCTGAATATATGTATGGTAATGATAGTGTTGTTCCACAAGCGCTCTACGATGGTGAATGGACGGTGAACAAGCAGGTGGTGGACACGGCGCGCTTGGAAGTGAATGGCGTGCTGAAGGTGCGTCTGCCGGAGGACTATCTCACCCGCCTCTGCTTTGGTGGGATAAGCGAAGACGGTTTGCCTCTTACGTCCGGAAAGGCAGAAACAATGACAGTGCTCAAGGGGCAGCCCGCAGTGATACACTTTACAGACCAGGGCTATACGACCACAACGTCGTTTGCTAATATTGGGGTGGCGGAAAGCAGCTTAAACGGGGTGGTGGTGTTCAGTCATGCCAGCTTCACCATTGCCCTCAATGGTGTCGACTATCGTGTGGAAATGCTCTCCAAAGAGCCGGGCACTGCCGTCTACAGAAACGACACGGGGCTGTGGACGATAGCCATTCCTGTCAGCGCTTTCCTTGTCACCAACTTGAACACACAGGAAGAAAGCGAGCATCAGTTGCCCTCGGCTGTCACTATCTATTACAACGCCAAGAAACGCATCAGATAACAGGCGGTGGAGACAGAGCGGCAACTTCTCGAGGCGATTCGCAGTGGTGAGCGGGCGGCATTGCGCCGTCTCTACGACCGCTACTCGGGCTATGCCATGGCCGTGGCGCTGAGGTATGTGCCCGAGCGCGACGAGGTGCACGACGTCATGCAGGACAGCTTTGTCAAGATACTCACTTCCATCGGTCAGTTCAACTATCAGGGTGAAGGCTCGCTGAAGTCGTGGGTGGCCAGGATAGTCAGCAACCGGGCCATCGACTACCTGCGCGTGCACCAGCGCTTCATGCTGACCGACGGCATCCCCGACGAGCCCGACGTGCCCGACGAACCAGATGTGGGAGGCGTGCCGCCCGACGTGCTGATGGAGATGATAGGGCAGCTGCCCGCCAACTACCGCACCGTGCTCAACCTCTTCGTCTTCGAGCAGCAGAGCCACCGCGAGATAGCCCAGCTGTTAGGCGTCAAGGAAAGCACATCCTCCTCGCTGTTCTTCAGAGCCAGAAAGATGCTGGCCAGAATGATCAAAGAATACCTCAACAAGCAAGCAACATGAAACCAGACAACGGTGAGCAACGATTGTCCAGATGGACACAACAACTGCATGACAAGCTGGCGGAGCATGAGACGGCTGCGCCAGAGGGCTTGTGGTCCGACATCGAGGCTGCTCTTGCCCGGCAGTCGGAGGCCGCGCCATTGCGTCCCCGTTCCCGCTTCGTGGCTTGGCGGCGGTGGGCTGTGGCGGCGTCCATAGCAGCCCTCCTCATCGGTGGCGGCTATCTGTGGCGGAATGAGAAGGAAGACCCAGGGGAGGAGGAGCTTCTGGCGCAGGCTCATCAGGCGCAGATTTCTCAGGCGCAGGCTTCTCAGGCGCAGGTTTCTCAGGCGCAGGTTTCTCAGGTGCAGGCTCCTCAGACGCAAACTTCTCAGGCGCAGCCGCTCCCCGCCCCTCAAGGGGAAAAGTTGGGGTTGGGGTCTGTAGCTCCTCCTCCGGCAACAGTTCCGGCGAGTTCGCTGAGTAATCTTCAGACCCCGCCCTCAACCTCTCCCCTTGAGGGGCATGGAGTGGCTGAGAAACCAGAAGTGGCTGCCCTTGAGAAACGAGAAGTGGCCATCCATGAGGAACCAGAAGTGGCTGCCCTTGAGGAACGGGAAGTAGCCGCTCATAAGGAGCGGGAAGTGGCCACCCATAAGGAACCCGAATTGCTCAGTCCCGCAAAATCTGTTCCCTCAGAACCAGCGGCTTGGTCTTCTATGCTGGCACATCGTGACAGCCCCGCCTCAAGCCATACGAGCCAGCCCTCCTTCGCCCTCTACGCCATGAACGGCCTCGGCAACCAGAACAGCAGCAATGGTGTGCAAATGGCTGATGCTCTGGCCAAGCAGTATATGGAAACATACATGAACAGCTATGATGCCTCGGCACGTAGCAGCGAGCCTATCTACTTGACTGGCTACGAGGAGCGCGAGCACCATCACCGCCCCGTCACCTACGGCCTGACGCTGAGCTATCCCCTCACCGACCGCCTCGCGCTCACCACCGGCGTGGTCTATACAAAGCTGCAGTCGGAATTTACGCAAATCATGCGCAGCCAGCAGATACAGCAGGAGCAGACGCTCCACTATGTCGGCATCCCCCTCAGCCTGAGCTATAAGCTGTGGACCTACAAAAGCTTCAGTGCCTACCTCTCCGCAGGTGCCAGGGCCGACTGGAACGTGAAGACGCATCTGGAGACCGAGGGCGCCAGCCAGCAGCTGCCCAAAGACCGCATGCAGTGGTCGCTCAACGGCAGCCTGGGCCTGCAGTATGACATCGTGCCCCAAGTAGGCTTATACGCAGAGCCCAGTCTGAACTGGTATCCCGACAATGGCAGCGCTATTCAGAACTACTTCAAGGACAAGCCCTTGAGCCTGGGCTTGCAGGTAGGTCTGAGGCTGAACATGAGATAGCGAGCACTTTGCTTGGTTTACATGGGCAGGGGTGCCGCCTTGCGATAGCCCATCCCCGTGACGTGGCAGATGAGGCGTCCCTCTTGATTGGTGACACGCACCTCGACGGAGGGAATCTTAGGATGGTCGGCAACGCTGACAGCCTCAGCACGCAGATGGTCGCCTTCCTTGGCACTCGACACAAACATGATGCTGTTGCTGATGCCGAATGTCAGTTGCAGGCGGCTGTTCATCAACGCCGCTATCGCCAGGTCGGCCAGTGTGAAAAGGGCGCCGCCCTGGCACACATTGCCGCCATTGAGGTGCTCGGCGGTCACCACCATCTCGGCCACAGCATGCTGCGTGTCAACCTCAGTAATCCGGCAGCCGGCATTGGCTGCAAACCTGTCAGTACGATTCAGTAAATCCTGTATGTTCATCTTTCTTGTCTTTTGTTCCGTTTTCTGTCAGTTTTCAAAACTGGGGGCAAAGATACAAATAATAATCGACTGTGAACATCAAAAAAAGTGATTATCCGCAATCTTACCACCAATTATTGACGTGTCCACAGGCCAAAATATCCGCAGGCGCTGGCCACTTTCTATTTTTTACAAGCGTTTTGCGTCCTTAATACGCCATCCGCAAAAAAGTCCGAAGGCTTCGGACACTTTGTCCGAAGGCTTCGGACTGTCTGTCCGAAGGCTTCGGACTCTTCGTCCGAAGGCTTCGGACAAAAAGCCAGGTGGCGCCTTTGCGGATAATCATTCCAAAAAATGCGTAAATTATTAAGGAAAAATTTGTGGGGATATAGAATTTTTGTATCTTTGCAAAAGGTTTAACCAACAAAAAAGTTTATAATGGCAAAGAAAGAGAATGAGGGCGAGGCCCTGAATCCTCAGCAGGAGAAGCTGAAAGCCCTGCAGGCCGCTATGTCGAAGATTGAGAAGGACTTCGGCAAGGGCAGTATCATGCGCATGGGCGATGAACAGATAGAACATGTGGAAGTCATCCCGACGGGTTCCATCGGCCTGAACGCCGCACTGGGCGTGGGCGGCTATCCCAAGGGACGCATCATCGAGATCTACGGCCCGGAGTCGAGCGGCAAGACGACGCTGGCCATCCACGCCATCGCAGAGTGTCAGAAGGCTGGCGGCATAGCTGCCTTCATCGACGCCGAGCATGCCTTCGACCGCTTCTATGCGCAGAAGCTGGGCGTGGACATCGACAACCTGCTGATATCGCAGCCCGACAACGGCGAGCAGGCACTGGAGATAGCCGACCAGCTCATCCGCTCGGCTGCCATCGACATCATCGTCATCGACTCGGTGGCAGCCCTCACACCGAAGAAGGAGATTGAGGGTGACATGGGCGACAGCGCCGTGGGTCTGCATGCCCGCCTGATGAGCCAGGCCCTGCGCAAGGTGACGGCCACCATCTCGAAGACCAACACCACCTGCATCTTCATCAATCAGCTGCGTGAGAAGATTGGCGTGATGTTCGGCAACCCGGAGACCACCACCGGCGGCAACGCCCTGAAGTTCTACGCCTCCGTGCGTCTCGACATACGCAAGGTGACGACGCTGAAGGACGGCGACCAGCCCATCGGCAACCAGGTGCGTGTGAAGGTGGTGAAGAACAAGGTGGCGCCTCCTTTCCGCAAGGCTGAGTTTGAGATCAACTTCGGCGAGGGTATCTCGAAGATTGGCGAGATTGTAGACCTTGGCGTGGAGTACGGCATCATCAAGAAGAGCGGTTCGTGGTTCAGCTATGAGGATTCGAAGCTGGCTCAGGGCCGTGATGCCACCAAGCAGCTCCTGAAGGACAACCCCGAGCTGTGCGAGGAGTTAGAGGCCAAGATCATGGCCGCCATCACCAATCAATAAGGAGGCCCACAAAAGCCCACCATGCCCACTATGCCCACCATGCCCACCCCAGAGGCTTGGTGGGCATAGTGGGCATTGTGGGCTCTCTAAGTGAACAACCTGAACCCGTAGATAAGGATGATGTAGCGGAAAAACTTGCCCAGCGTGATGCTGATGAAGGTGATGACAGGGTTGGCCCGCATCAGGCCTAAGAGAATGGTGATGGCACTGCCTAAGATGGGAATAAACGCGAAGAAACCCATCCACGCGCCGTGGCCTCGCATGAAGCGGCGTGCTTTCTCCATGCTCTCGGGCTTGACGTGCAGGTACTTCTCAAACCACTCCGTCTTGCCCATGCGGCCGATGCAATAATTGAGCACCGACCCTAAGACATTGCCCGTAGTGCCGTAGGTCATCAGCAGCCAGGGGTCGAGGCCGGCAGCCATCAGACCCACCATGACGGCCTCGCTGCTGAAGGGGAAGACGCTGCCAGCCAGGAAGGCGGCTGTCAGCATACCCCAGTAGCCGTAGCTCTCAAGCAGTTCTATGAAGCCGTCCATGGAAAAAGATTATAAGCAGTGACAGCAAGGGTGAGGGCTAGGGCGATGAAGAAGAGAATGTTGCTGAGTCGTGAGCTGGTGAACGTCATCACATGGGCAATAAGCGGACAGGCGCAGAGTGTGAGCAGGCGCATCAGCACGTCGAAATGCTGGGGCTGCAGCACGATGAAGAGCACGGTGACGGCCGTCATGGCGGTGAAGAAACCATAGAGCAGGCGGATGCGTATCTTGTCCTCGAAGCTGTGCTGCCAAAAGTGCGCCATGCCGACAGCTGCCAACGTGACCGTCAGCGTCAGGATGAGAAACCGGGCAATGATGTGATAGGTGATGAGTTGCGGGTGATGGCCGATGAGCGATGAGTGCAGGGTGATGTCGGCAAGCTGTGCGAAGTGGCTGGCCAAGGGCGACAGATTGGTGGTCCAGTCGGCCGAGAGATTGAAAGGAAACAAAAACCACAGCAGTGCAAACCAATAGGGCAGTGCGAGGCCGAGCAGCGACGCCCACCATGTGCGCCAGCTCATGGACTGCAGCTGTGTGGCCATGAGTACCCACAGCACAGGCACATACCACAGCACCTGCACAAAGGCGATGCTGGCCAGTCCCACCGCCGTGAACGCATAGAAGGTGCGCCCTACGCTGTGGCTCGTCTGATAGGTCTGGAAGAGCAAAAGAAATGCCAGGGTGAAGCATAGCTGCACGATGCCGCCCGTCATCTGCGGCAAGAGGAAGCAGCCGGTGCACGACAGGAGAATGAACGTGCTCGACACCATGCGGCTCCTCACACGCAGCAAGGCGTTCTGGTTGGTCAGCTCCACCAGCACATAGACAGTGGCGACAAAGATGGCCAGCTGCGGCCACAGTTGCTGCTGCACCAAGCCTGCCAAGAGCCACACCAATATGCCGAACAGCGCAGTAAAGGGCAGCGTCAGTCCGCTTTCCGCTATGATGTTCTGCGGTCTCTTCATTAACTCTCAGCTCTCAAAGGTCGAAGCCGATGTCGCGACGGAAGTATCTGTCGGTGAACTGTATCTTCTCTGCCTCGGTAAACGACTTGCGCAGTGCTTCCTCCTTGTCCTTGCCATAGCTGCTGACGGCGATGACACGTCCACCGTTGGTCACCACCTCGCCATCCTTCAGCGCTGTGCCGGCATGGAAGACAATGCTGTCCTCCACTTGGTCGATGCCGCTGATGGGATAGCCTTTCTTGTAGGCCTGCGGATAGCCGCCTGAGACGAGCATCACGCAGACGGCGGAGCGCTCGTCAAACTCGATGGTGCGCTCGTCGAGGTTGCCCTCGGCCACACCCTCCATCAAGTCCACAAGGTCACTCTTCAGGCGCAGCATCACCGTCTCGGTCTCTGGGTCGCCCATGCGACAGTTGTACTCTATGACGAAGGGGTCGCGATAGCTGGGATGAACTTCAATGGGAGGCGTATGGAGTGCGGGAATGTTGTAGCGGCTGATCAGTCCGAAGAAGATGAACCCCTTGTAGTCGATGCCCTCGGCCTTCAGTCCCTCTATGGTGGGCCGGACTATGCGGCGCTCCACCTTCTCCATCCAGTCTTTCGTGGCAAAGGGCACGGGGCTGACGCTGCCCATGCCGCCTGTGTTCAGGCCCTTGTCACCCTCGCCGATGCGCTTGTAGTCCTTCGCCTCGGGCAGTATCTTGTAGTGTTCGCCGTCGGTCAGCACAAACACCGAGCACTCTATGCCGCTCATAAACTCTTCGATGACTACGCGCGCAGATGCGTCGCCAAACATGGGCTTGGAAGACTCTCCTCCCTGAGAGGATGTGGGGGAGTCTATCCCCAGCATGTCCTTGAGCGTGTTCTTGGCCTCCTCCAAGGTGGGCGCGATGAGCACTCCCTTGCCGGCGCAGAGTCCGTCGGCCTTCAGGACGTAGGGCGGCTCGAGGGTCTCGAGAAAGGCAAAACCTTCCTGCACCGTGTCGGCGGTGAAGGTGGCGTAGCGTGCCGTGGGTATGCGGTGGCGCTGCATGAAGCCCTTGGCAAAGTCCTTGGAGCCTTCCAGCGTGGCGCCGGCCTTCGACGGGCCGATGACGGGCACATGGCTGGTGCGCGGGTCGGCCTTCAGCTCGTCGTAGATGCCCTTCACCAGCGGGTCCTCGGGGCCTACCACCACCATGCCGATGCCTTTGTCGGCCACAAACTGCTTGATGGCCTCAAAGTCGTCGGCCTTCATGTTCACGTTTTCGCCAACCTGTCCTGTGCCGCCGTTGCCTGGGGCGATGTACAGTTTGTCACACTTCTCGCTCTGTGCTATCTTCCATGCCAAGGCGTGCTCACGGCCGCCGCTGCCTAAGAGTAGAATCTTCATGGGTATGTCTTTTTATGGGTGTTTACGTTTTGTTCTCGCAATTTGGCCGCAAAATTACAAAAATCTTTCCAAACTCGCTTCGTTTCACAGGGAAAAGTATGCACAGCGCCATCTTTTTTGACAACAGTTTTTTTGACAACGAAAAACGAGACCCGCAAGCTGCGAGCCTCGTTTTCCATGTGTCACTATTTGTTTACCACTTTTCTGCCATTCACGATATAGATGCCGGCTGGCAATGCCTTCAGGCTTGTGGCGCCCCGCTTCAGCAGTATGCCGCTGAGCGAGTAGACGTCGAAGGGCTGACCATCGGATGGAATGTCGCTGATGGCGGTCATGTCGTCGAACACCATCTTGACTATCGGTCGGCTGCCTGCCACACCATACCTGAGTTGCAGATAAGCCTCGTGGCTTGACACCGAGGTGTTGTTGTTGGCCAGATAGAAGCCCAGCCCCTCTTCACCATCGCGGAACACATAGTTGAAGTAACTGCCCTCCGTGCGGTCAATCGTCGTGTCCTTTGTCACACCCTTCAGCATGTTCACGTAGACGGTGGACGAAGTGCCCTTCTTTGCCAAATAGGCTCCCGGCGCTCCGACGAGCAGCAGTCCCGTTTGGGCAGGCACATCAACCACGCGCATCATCAGTGCTTCGTTGGTGGCCGTGTTAAACCCTCCGGCTGTGTAGGCCTTCAGTCCCTGCACATCGGTGAAGTCGAGGTCAGCCTCATGGCAGTAGGTTCTCATGTCATCCTCCATGATGATGGTGACGTAGCGGTCGTCGGGTCTGCACTCGAAGAAGGTGGTGCCCAGCACTGTCTGTGTGCCAGTGGTCGACTCATAGCCACAGTCCGCTTTGTACTTTCCTTCGCCATCGAGGTAAAAATAACTTTGATATCCAGTAATCCATGCTGACATTTTGCTGCCGCCAAGTTCTTGCTTTTCACCATTGTCTAAAAGCTTGTAGATTTTGATGAAAATTGATCCATCGAGCGGGCCTTCGCCCGTGTATTCTGAAGTCATCTTGATGTAGGCCTTGTCTTCATAGATTACGCCGTTGACGGCGTTCTGCACTTCCACCGACATCTCTAACTGCGGATGGGGCACGTCGCCCGTCTCTTCGATATTCTTGAACTGCTTCCATCCGTCAGTCTGCTGGTAAAGCGCCTTCGTGCCGGCAGGGACATAGAGGGTGCCAAGCTGATAGCAATTAGAGTGAAAAACATTATTCTCAATAGCAAATGGAGTAGTGACGGCCGAATTGATGGTCCTAAGCTGATAACCGTTGAAGCTGTTTCGGCCTATTGAAGTGACTGTTGAAGGGATATTGATTTGCTGCAAAGCGTTGCAGACCTGAAAAGCATATTCTTCAATTACTTCAATGCCTTCCTCAAGATATAGCTCTTTCAGGTTTTGACAGGAGGTGAAAGCAAAGGAACCAATGGTCTTGATGTTGCCAGGAATGCTGATGGAAGCTAAATTTCTTCCACTGAATGCGCTACTGCCAATGCTTGTAATAGTCTTAGGAATGGTTGTCGAGTTCGCTCCGACTATTATTTGGTTGTTATCAGTTTTTATGATGGCATTACAATTATCCCGTGAGTCATAGGTAGTATTATTCTCATCGACCGTTATTGTGTTGAGGTTAGCACAATCATTGAACGAGCTACTGGTGATAGAGTTGACGGAAGCTGGGATGTGAATAGAAGTAATACCATTATTAAAGGCGAAAGCGCAGTAATAGATGGAAGTGACAGTTTCTGGTATAATAGTATTTTTGCAGCCATACAGTAGCCTGTTCCAATTATCTACTATTGCGTTGCTACCAGCAGGGGAACTGTAGTTTTTATTATTCTCATCAACTTCAAGTCTTGACAGGTTATGACATTCTTGGAACAGCCAATCGCCCAGTTTCGTCACATTGACTGGGATGATGATAGATTCCATTCTTTCACATTGCCAGAAATTTCCCTGTGGAATAGTACTAAGTCCTGTAAAATAACGTAGTTCATCAAAAGAAGTAATACTTGACTTTTGGAAAACTTTGTTGAGATCCTGCACAGCCGCCGCCTCGGCCTTCGACAGCTCACCATCGCCGTTGGTGTCCCAGTTGCTCACGCAAATCTGCTTTGTCACAGGGTCGGCAAAGCTGATGATGTCATCAACAGGGTTCACTCCGCCGCTCAGCGTGAAATAGCCGCCAAAGAACTTGTTGCCATCCATCTTGGCAGCATAGTGGTCGCGGTACTCCTCGGGCACATCAAGCGTGGCAGGGCTGTCGGCAGTGCCCACGCCAACGAAGAACTTGCTGTTGATGCTGGAGGGAATATCACCGGTAAATGCAATAGTTTTAAGATTAGGAGAATTGTTGAAAATATTGTCGCAGTTTGCAGTTTCATGGCTTAAAAACGAACTTCCTAAAGTGATTTTATTCAGATTAGGACAGTTGCCGAACAAGCGCTCAAAGTTGTTTACATTTGACGTTTTGAAACTGCTCACATCAATATTGGAAAGAAGCTCGCATGACTCAAACATCTGTTTCATGCTTGTAACTTTTGATGTGTTGAAATGACTCAAATCTATTGAGGATAGTTTCAAACAATGCATAAACATGAAACTCATGTCTGTTACTTCGTCTGTGTTGAGGTAGTTGATGCCTACAATTTCTGTGAGTTCCGTAAATTGACAGAACCACCCATAAGTAGAAGTGGGGTGAAAAGTAGAAAAAGAGGGATCGAAAACGACCTTTTTAATAGCTCCGGGATAAAACCAAATAGGATACCAACCAGGATATTGATTCATGTTTTGAACTTCAAACGGTATCCCTTCTCTACTGTTCTTTCGGTTGTCGTAGTAGAAAGTCAGGGCTTCGTTGTTGTAGACGGCATATGCCTCGGTGGGTTGCGGGGCAGGTATCTGCACGGTGTAGCTATAGTCGGCGGGCTTCGATACTGTCATGTCGGGCGAACCAATCTTTTGGTTCTTTAGGGTGATGGTGCCGCCGCTGAAGGAACTGCTGGCCTGTAGCTTCACGCTGATGAGGGCGCCACTGGTGCCGCTGACCAGTGCATTGGTGGGCGAGGCCAGCATAATGTGGGTCAGGCCGTCCTTCTCGTTCATGTAGAGCGTGTGTTTCTGCCAGGAGGTGCGCCCGGCAATGTCGAGGGCATCGTCGCCAGCGGCCACGGTGAGACCCTGGGGCAGCTGCATGTGGAACTCCACCATGGTCACCTGCTGGCCGGGGTTGTTCAGGTCGATGAGCATGGCCTTTGTCTCGCCAGCACCGATGGTGAACGGCTCAATGGATAGCGTTGATGTGGCGGCGCTGCTCAGCATGGGGAGCAGCACCGAAAGGATGAACAAAGATATCTTTTTCATAGGTTATACAAATTCGTTTAATAAGATGAATGCTTGGTCTTTACATTATTTGACTACGCGTTTCTTTCCTCCGATGATGTTCACACCCTTGCGGGGAGCGGTGAGCTGTTGGCCTGAAAGCGTATAGATTTTCTCGTGGTTACCATTTCTCATGTTCTCCAAATCGGCAATGCCGTTAGTGCCGCTAAGATGCAGCACAGCCTGCTGTTGCCGTGCAGCCTGCTGGTCGGGGCTGGCACAGAGGATGTTGTTGAGAACGATGTCGCCACCCTCGTAGCTGTCATCTGCCGTCAGCGTCAGCTGTATGACAGCTCCTTCCGTACCGGTAAGCGTGGCGTTCCTCGGCGAAGCCAGCATCAGGCGGTGCTGTCCTTCTCTGAGTTGACTCATGTATAGCTGGTGGTTGTGTTCCGTGGTACGGCTGGTCAGGCTGTAGCCTCCTGCCAGCGTCAGGCCCTGAGGCAGCGTCATGTCCATCTGAGCCATCGTTACGGCCATGTCAGCATTCTGCAGTGTGATGCTCAGCTTCTGGCTCTCGCCTGGCATGATGCTCAGCGGCTCCATACCTATATTAATAATGTGAGCCTCTTCCTCTGCATGAGTGCTGCGGCTGTTGGCCGTTCCCATGATGATGTTCACCAGGGCCACGTAGTCCATGCCGTCCACATCGCCGTCGCCGTTCAGGTCGGCCGCACTACTCTGCGCGCTTTGGCCCATGATGACGTTCACCAGAGCCACCAGGTCCATGCCGTCCACCTCGTTGTCGCCGTTCAGGTCGCCTCTGATGTGGTCTTCGACAATCACTTTTGCCTTAGCAGCGTTGGCAATGGTGCCGTCAGCATTCAGCACCATGGCCACTACGTAGACCTGTTCCTTGTCGATGGCTTGTGCCAGTTCGCCCTCAGTAGGCAGGCTGAGCGTGTAACTGTTGGTCTTCTTGCAGCCAGGCGTGAATGTTCCACTATAAGGACTAGCCATGTTTCTCCATGTGTTTTCATAGGAACTGCCAATCAAGACATCGTTGAATGTCATGTTGGTGATGGGGTCAGGAGCATCTGTGTAAGGCTTCATGTATGGGTCTACGTCATAGCTATGCAGACCTGAGTAGTAATTACTCTGGTTCCAATTCTGTCCAGAGCCTTTCACTCCGTCGGCCACCAGCGCATAGACCACGCTGTAGTTCTGGCCGTTGCCCAGGAACTCTGCCTCACTGGTGGCGTAAACCTTGGTCATGTCGACATTCCATACGCCTTTCACGGTCACGTCTACATCGGTAGCCATTTGCAGGGCAGCATCAAGGATGTTTATTTTGGCATTAGGGCTGAAAGTGTCGAGATAGGGGTCAAATTGCATGCCGCTACGGTCTATCTCGCATGAGGGGAAGGAATAGAAAGACATACCGTAAGATCCGATGTCCATGGGATCGATGCCGCTGGTATTGCTGTAGGAGCTGTGAACGGCAATACCAATGAAACGGTCGCCATACTTGTCCTTTGCCTCCTGCATGGCTGCCATGCCCCGAGGACAATAGGTACACCACGTGCCAGTTCCTTCTTCCATGACTGTGCGGCGCACCACTTGACGGCTCAGGTTCTGGAATTGCTGTGTCAGCGCCTTTTGGGGTGAGGTGTTGTTCTGGCCGTTTACCTTGTCAATGGTCAGCGTGACGTTGTAGGTCTTGTTGGGCTGTGCCGGACCGGTAATCTCTATGTCTATTGTCTTCCGTTGGCCTATGCCAGCATCTACAGACAGGTCAAGGTGGTGCTGCTCCTTCTTTCCGTCGACAAGGAGCGTATAGTCGATGCTGTTGATAGAAGCCAGGCCGTCGTTGCAGAGCGTGAAGGGAATGTTTGCAGCCACGCCAGGATAGGTGATGTTGCGTTCGGTCTCAGTGGCGTGGGCCGAAATGGCAGGCAGGTGGTGCCCCTTCACGCGAGCCTGGATGACAAACCGATAGGCATTGGAATAGTTATACCAGCTTCCGTCGTAGGACTTCCACCAGCCGCCACCTGGCTGTGATTCCTCATTGACATAACAGATGAAAACGTTGCCGGGGCAGGAGAAACCTACATAAACACCTTTCTCCGTGATGGTGTAAGGCTCGGAAAGAATAAATTCTGTGTAGTCCCATTCCTTCATGTCTTGCATCTGCACTTCGCGCACTTTCACATCGCCTTCAAGCGACTCTGCCAGCCATGCCGTTCCCTGCTCATAGATTGACAAATCGTTGTTGGAACCTGCAGGTATGCGTATGGCTGTGATCTGGGCACCCACCATGGTCTCGTCGCCAGGAATGAAAATGGCAACATCAGTTGTTTGAACACCACCAAATGCAATGGCCTGCATGGGCTTCTCACCAGCAAAGTAGCCCCATACGTCGCCCTCAGCCTTTGGCTCTTCGGGTATGGGGTCACCTTCTTCCACCACATTTTGGAACCGCTTCCAACCGTCTGTGGTGTGGAAGAATTCGGCCGATCCTGTAGGCACATGAAGCGTAGCATTCTGATAAACACTTTCGGGGAAAGTGCCATCGGGCAGCGTTTCATGGAACATGTCGTGGGAGTTGAAAGTGATGATAATGTCTTTCAGACTGTTGCAATGATAGAATGAATTGTTGTTGACAGGGAATCGCGAAACTTTTGTTGTAAAGGATATTCGTTCCAGTAGGTCGCATCCATAAAATGCAGATTCCCCGATGCTTGCTACTGTTGTAGGCAGGTCGATGGAAACAATCCTGCTACCCTCGAAACACTCAGAAGGAATGGCTCTCAATCCTTCACAAAGCTCAATATTCTTAAGCTGATGATTGTATCGGAATGCGCATGTGGGAAGCTCTGCCTTGGCATGCCATATCAGCGTGGTTAAGTTTGAACAGCCAGTGGCCACCCATCCGCCTACCCATGTCACGGTTTCGGGGAACGTGAGCTTGGTGAGGCTACACCCGCTGAAAGCACCGTTGTTAACATTAGGGATGTCGGAAGGAATGGTGAACTCGCCTGTCAGCCCTGAGGGATAGGACAGCAGGTAGCGTCCGTTCTTCGTGATGAGCATACCATTGCGAGCAGCAAAAACAGGATTGTCGCTGTCCACTTCATATCGTTTCATCTTTGCGCTATTGCCGAAGGCATAATCGTCAATAGATGTCACTGAGGCAGGGATGCTAATGCTCTCCAAGCTGTTGCAATAGGCAAAAGTATAATAGCCAATCGTTTCAACGGAGGAAGGAATGGTAATAGAAGCCATGCTCTCACATTTATAGAAAGCATGATCGCTCAGTGATATTACATGATAGCCATCTGCCATCGAAGGTATGGTTACGCTTCCCTCTACTGTTTGGCTGACTGCGGCTTCGTTCCACTTTCCTGTCCCTACTTGGCAGGTCTTGTCTTTTGTACTGATGATGGTGAAGGTCATCTCCACGCCCTCCACGGTCTTTGCTGTAAAGGTTTCGCCGTCGTGGCTCTCTTCGGGTGCCTGTCCGGTATTCTTTTGAATGCCTATTACTGCTTCCTGGTTGTTGTTGTAACCATCTGCTTCGCCGTTTCCGTTTTTATAGGGATCGAGTAACGACAATAAGAAAAAGCCATTCGAGTCGCCCCGCCATCCCCAGTTCACATGGAAATAGTCATCCTTGTCATAGCCGTCGACGACGAAGGCATGACCGCCCTTGGTGGTCGACTGCCCACCATAGAGCACAGGCCTACCTTCGGCCAGCTCATCATAGATGCGCTGGTTCCATCGGGCCAGGCCAAAGTCGGAGTGTTGAATGTATTGTGTGGAGCTGTCGTAGTCGAAATAGTCCTTCAGGGCTATGGCCACGTCGCTTACGTATGCACCACTGGCTTCTAGCCCATAGTCCATCTTTAAAGCACTGCCACACTTTTGCATCAAAGCTGCCACTGCTTGCTTTTGTGCTGTTGTTTCTTGCCCCCATGGGCTGTAACTTGGCAACATGTTGGACCAGTCAATACTTCCGACAGGAATGGCGTTGACGGTGATATTTGCTGTTCTGGCCGTATAGCTTGGAATGGTTTTTGTGGTTTGCGCTGGCCACTGATGGTAAAACATGATTTGCGCCATGGCGGTAGCCACACATCCCGTAATGCAGCGAGTGCCGTTTATCTGTGGACACAAGTCGTTATAGGGTGTGTCTTGTCCCCATTCTATTTGTCCCAGCAATGGGCTGATGGCTGTTCCGCTTACTGTCTTGCGGATGGGTGTCCTGTAGTTGTGGGCTTCCATCCATTCTATTTGACTTGCGTAGGAGTCAAGCCATGCCATGATGTCATCGGGCAGGCCGTCGATGTTGAGGTGTCCGTGCTCGCTGTAGCCAAGGATGGCTGGCGTGCGGTCATCACCGGAGACGACGGCATAGCCGCCCTCCAGGGCATTGAAGACATAATAGGGCTTGGCCCCATCGGCTTTGCTCTCTGTGATGCCGGCCTTGTTTTGCGGGTGGGCAGGAACAAAGGTCTTGCCTTGCCCCAGACCACGGGCTGCTGCTGTGCGACTGGCAAAAAACTCTTGAGCTTTGAGCAGCGCCTGCTGCTCAGTGACGGGGCCTGCTGATGCCAGTAAAGGCAGCAACATTCCCAGAATGAATAGTGATAGTTTCCTCATAGTATTGTGTATAAATGCATTTTCAGTTTGCAAATATACACAAAAAAGAATAAACAGCAAATATTTATGCTGTTTTTTTGCTTTGTTCAGGCTACAGGACCCATGTGCCTTCCCCCAATGTGCAAAGATACATTTTTTTCTTCATTTCTTTTTGCATTTCTCTTGATTTTTCGTAACTTTGCCATCAGGATGGCGAAATTACTACGTCTCGGCAAAAAAAGAACCAAGTTTCTTTGTTTTGCTCTCGACTTTTCGTAACTTTGCCAACATTCTAACGACTTAATGAATCAATAAACCTATGAAAAAACTTTTGATGGCAGGAATGGCATTGACAATGATGGCCTGCGACCCGAAAAAAGACGAGCCTTACAGGTTCGATGAGATGACCTACACGCCTGCGGAGACGGTGTTCAAGGTGTTTGCACCCGACAACGCCCAGTGCTTCGTGGTGGTGGATGGCGACAGTGTGAAAATGGACATTCTGCCCACCATAGAAGACGGGCAGTTGACCGAGGGGCGTGTCTATAAGGCCGTGGTGAAGGGCGACCTGAAGGGCAAGGCTTATGAGTTCAGCGTGAACGGTGTGGCGTCGCCTGGCGTCTTTGCCAAGGCCGTGACGGTGAACGGGCAGAAGGGCATCGTCGTGGATCTACGCGACACCGACCCTGAGGGGTGGGCCAGCGACCGCGGGCCGCGCCCTGAGCGCTATGCCGACTGGGTAGTCTACGAGATGCACCACCGCGACTTCTCCATTGCCCGCAGTGACGCTGCCCACCCCGGCAAGTTCATCGCGCTCACAGAGCCCTGGGCCATTGATCATCTGAAGGAACTGGGCGTCAATGCTGTGCACATCCTGCCCAGCTATGACTTCGGCTCTGTGGACGAGACGAAGCCCGATGTGCCGCAGTATAACTGGGGCTACGACCCGGTGAACTATAACGTGCCCGAGGGCTCCTATTCGACCGATGCCTCCGACCCGCTGTGCCGCATCCGCGAGTTCAAGCAGATGGTGCAGGCGCTGCATCAGGCCGGCATCTGCGTCGTCCTCGATGTGGTGTACAATCATACCTACGACATCGACCACTCAAACTTCCAGCGCACCTATCCGGACTACTACTATAGGCAGACCCACCCCCAGCCCCTCTCTGCAGAGGGGGGAGAAGATACTCCTACTGCAGATGATTCCGGCAATTCCACCTCTTCCTCACAGGGAGGGGTGGGGGTGACTTACTCCAATGGCTCCGGCTGTGGCAATGAGACGGCCAGCGAGAAGCCGATGATGCGCCGCTTCATGGTGGAGAGTGTGAAGTACTGGATCAACGAGTATCACATCGACGGCTTCCGCTTCGACCTGATGGGCTGCCACGACATTGAGACGATGAACACCATCCGCCAGGCTGTGGACAGCATCGACCCCCACATCTTTATATATGGTGAGGGATGGAGCGCCGGCGCCTGTGCCCTGCCCAACGAGCAGCTGGCCATGAAAGCCAACATGTCACAAGTGCCGCGCGTGGCTGCTTTCAGCGACGAGATACGCGACGCGCTGCGCGGCCCCTTCAGCGACGACACGAAGGGTGCCTTCCTGGCCGGCATACCTGGCGAGGAGGAGAGCCTGAAGGCGGGCATCGCCGGCATGGTGGAGCATCCGCAGGTGGACTACGCGAAGGTGAACTACAGCGATGAGCCCTGGGCCACAGAACCCACACAGATGATGAGCTACGTGAGCTGTCACGACGACATGTGCCTGGTAGACAGACTCAAGGCAAGTATCAGGAATCCACAAGTCATCAAGCTCGATTTGTTGGCACAGACAGCCGTGTTCACCTCGCAGGGTGTGCCTTTCATGCTCAGTGGCGAGGAACTGTTGCGCACGAAGCTGGGCGTACACAACAGCTTTGAGTCGCCCGACAGCATCAACCACTTGGATTGGACGAACAAGGAGCGCTATGCCGAGGTGTTCGACTACTACAAGCGTCTGATTGCCCTGCGCCGCCATCATCCCGCCTTCCGCTTGGGGACGGCCGAGCTGGTGAGGAAGCACCTGTCGTTCCTGCCTGTGCAGGACTGCCTGGTGGCCTATCGCCTGAAGGATGTGGACAATGACGACTGGCAGGACATCATCGTCATCCTCAATGCCAACACGATGGCCATGCAGGTCAGCGTGCCCGAGGGCGACTATACCGTCGTCTGCCGTGATGGCCGCATTGACGAGCAGGGCATGGGCACTGTGAGCGGTTCCAAGGTCAGCGTGCCCGCGCAGTCGGCGCTCATCATGCATCGCAATTAGGAACTGTGGAATAAACAAAAGGGGTCAAAATGACCTCCATTTCCTTCTGTTTTTAGAAATGCAGGGAAAAACAAGAAAAACCGATAGAAACCATTTGCGGTTTTTATCGGTTTTCCTTGTTTTTTCAATGATTTTCCGCATGTAGCCGATTGGTGCCTTTGCTATCATGTTCTGTCTCATTCATTATCAGACAAACACGTGCTGCCGCAAAGGTAACTTATTCCCCCCCTTGCAAAGGGGGGGCAGGGGGGGATGAAACTTTGCGCAGATGAATCCCCCTCTAACTCCCCCTTTGCAAGGGGGAGAATGGAGTTACCGCAAGTCTTTGCTTGTATCTGTCATGATACATTCTTATGAGGAGTCGGTTTGCTTCTATATTGGCGTGCACACTATCGGTTAATTGCGGATAATCATTTTTTATTTTCTATGGTGGGTTAGGGAGAATGTAGCAGTTGGCCGTCGAGGGTGACACCAGCTGCCGACATCGTGATTCGTGTCTCTTTGCTGTTGTTGTAGAAAGTGGCAGTGAAGCGGCCCTCGCTGTCGCTGACGGCGTTGGGATTCCAGTAGAGGGTGCGGCGGTGGTCTGTGGGCTCCTCCGGCTGGCGCGTGCTGTAGTCGGGCTGATAGAATTCTTCGGCCAAGTTGATGCCTCGCAGCAGGATGTGACGGTCGCGGAAGGTGGGCTGCACGCCGTCGTTGGGTATGAGCTCCAGGTCCACGGTGGCATCGGCGGTGTGCGACTCGTAGGTCATCAGCGAGTCCTCTGTGCGCGGCTCATAGTCGGTGAACACGCGTATGTTCTTCAGGCGCTTCAGCTTCAGCCGGCGGTAGAGGTAGGTGGATGTGCGGTTGGCCACGAAGAGTCCGGCTTGCTCAGCCTCGTCGCCGGTGGTGAAGGGCGAGTAATTGCGGTAATAGACATGCCCCTCAATGCGTCCGTCCACGTTGTAGTTCAGCGGACGGTTCATGTTGCCGAACAACAGCTTGCATACCTGCACGGGAAACTGCCTCATGTCGAGCTTGCCGAAGCTGAGGCCGCGGTCGGTGAGGTCGTTGTACAGGTCGTAGGCATCGACGACGTAGGCCGGCTTCTTCCAGTCGATGGCGCGACGCCCGCGGCGCCTGCCCTTCACGTTTACTTCGCCCAGCTCGTGCACGTCGTTCTCCATCGAGTATTCCGAGACGGTGTCGACAAGCATTGTGTAGTCCACGTTGGGCTGGTGCTTCTCGTAGTAGTTGTAGTCATGGGTGAAGACGGGGAAGAAGATGTCGCGCTTGACATAATAGTCGGGGAAGGCGTCTTCGTCGAGCACCTTGGCGTCCTTGCGCGATGCCATGTTCTTTTTTACGGAGTCATTCTCGTTGTATGCCTTCATCTTCAGATAGGCCAGTCCGTAGAACGGCGGCACCTCGAAGATGAAGCGTCCATTCTTCGTTTCCTGCACGCCCCCTACGAAGTGGTCGTTGAGTGACACTTCCGCCTCCACCAGCACTTCATGTCTGAGGTTGCCGTGGTTGATGCCGATGTTGTCGTTGGCCGATGCCAGGCTGCTGTAGCTGACCGATGACGTTGTCTCGCCGGTTGTTGTCTCCATGCCTTCGCCACCTGTGTCGCCTTCGGTGTTATATCCCATGGCGTCGCCCATGATTTCGTCCTCGCTGTTGTCGCTTGGGAATCGTCCGAACTGCCATTCGGTGATCTCGTCATAGCCAGCCTTGTAGTCACCTACAGGCGTGATGCCCAGCATCTTGTAGACGGCGCCTTCTACGGTCAGCGTCTTCTCCGGCTCGTAGCGCATGGGACGGTCGGCCTCGGCCAGCTCCTGCCATTTGTACTTGCGCCAGCCCTGCACCATCATCAGCAGGTCGAGATGATGGCGGTGCACCTCGTCGTCGGCCTCGAAGTAATAGGCGGGGTGGGCGATGAATCCGCGCAGCTCGCTCGAGAGCAGCAGGTCAGTCATCAGGTTGCCGTCGTCGTAGGTTGCCTCGTTGGTGTAGCTGTCGCGTATGGACAGTGAGAATGTGGTGGGCTGGCTGACGCCGTGCAGCTGTATGGGCAGGTCGACGCGTTCATAGGGTGAGTAGGTGTGTGTGCGCTCGATGGGAGCGGTGATGAGCAGCGAGTCGTGTTCGTGGTTGTTGACGAAGCAGAGCCTGTCGGCTAGAATCTGTCCGTCGCTGTCGAAGAGGGTGATGTCGGCAACGCCTGTGGGCAGCTGGTCGAAGGGCAGGGTGAGGGTAGCCGAAGCCCCCCATACGGCCCCCGAGGGGGCTTCATTACTGGGCTTGCCTGCATTGGTATTCCCCTTGGGGGACGAAAGGGGGGCTTTGGGAGTCAAAGCAATCTTTTCAAAGTGCTTCAGTGCGCCGCGGCAGAGGATGCTCACGGCATAGTCCTTGTCCTCTGGCAGCCCTATAGCCTTGATGTCGAGGCTGTTGCCGTCAAGGCGAAAGGTGGCGCCGCGCATCTCGGCCTTGGGCAGGTCGATGGTCCAGTCCTTGCTGTGCCAATGGAACGAGGCGTGCAGGCGCTTGCCGTTGGGGGTGACGTTAAAGACACCGCGGCCCATGTGCTCTGTTTTCAGCGTGAGTGTCTTGCCGTTGCCCAGGTCTATGGTTCCCTTGATGTTGATGGCCTCGCCGTGTTGGTCGGTGACGTCGAAGGCCACGCGGTTCTCTATGCCGTCGATGAGGTGACCGCCCTCGGGGTAGAAGGTCACCACCAGGTCGTCCTTCTTCTTGCGTGGCAGACGCGTCTTCGGCCGCTGGTACATGTAGCGGGCATCGTAGTCGCCGTCTTTCTCAGGCTTGCTGTAGATAGGCAGCACACGGCTGTAGAGCCCGTCCCACACGCGGTAGTAGTCGGCGGCCATCTGCTTGTTGTAGAACCACCACGTCTCCTCCTTGCGATAATAATGCTCGCGCACGTTGAAATTCAGGTTCCAGCGGGTGTAGGCACGCAGCTCGTAGTAGCCGCTGTAGAGCGAGTCGGTCAGGGCAAACTGTCCGCAGGTGAACCCGGTGGGGCTGACGATGACAGTCTGTCGCTCGACGAGCATCCCGTCGGGCGACAGCAGCTCGACGTAGAGCAGGCGGCTCATGTCCGTGGGTTTGAGGTTGTCGGCGCGCACCACGTAGGCCTTGTACCACAGCGTGTCGCCCACGAAATAGCACTGGTTGTCGGTGTGTACAAAGACTTTCTCTTGCGTCTGCTGCATCGACGAAGCCATAAGCGTCTGTTTGATGTCGTCTAGTCCGTTGGCGTGTACACTCGTTGTGATGCCTGTCAGCAGGCAAATGATATAGCTGAGGATTCTTCCCATATTCTCAATGATTCCTTAACTCCAAAACTTGTGAAAGATGAATACATCATTAAAATGACGCACGCGTCAGTTAATGGTTTAATCAGTCCTGCGTTTTTTTGTTCGTTCCGGCTTTTTACATCTCTGTCTGGCACACCCCCAAAAAAGTCCGAAGGCTTCGGACTGTCTGTCCGAAGGCTTCGGACTGTCCGTCCGAAGGCTTCGGACTCGTCGTCCGAAGGCTTCGGACGATTTTTCCGTGTAGCTGTAAAGAGACATGCCGCAAAAGTAACTTATTCCCCCCCTTGGAAAGGGGGGGCAGGGGGGGATGAAACTCTGCGCAGATGGATCCCCCTCTAACTCCCCCTTTTCAAGGGGGAGAATTGAGTTACCGCAAGCCTTTGATTGTATCTATCATGACACATTCTTATGAGGAGCCGGTTTGCTTCTATATTGGCGTGCACACTATCGGGTAATTGCGGATAATCATTAAAGAAAATTATAGTCGCCGCCGCTCCTCCTTCCCGTACAAGGGCGTGAGAAGCGGCGGAGATATTTTCGTAAATGTGGCTGAAGGGGGAGAATGGGCTCCCTTCATTCCTTTAAGTCAAAACGTAAAGGATAAGTAGCTCTGCTGCCGATTACTGCTTCAGCTTGAAGGAGTTCTCAATGCTGCTGATGTCGTCCTTGAAGGCCTGGTCTACCTTGAGTCGCTGCTGCACGGCGGTGCAACTGTGCAGCACGGTGCTGTGGTCGCGTCCGCCGATGAGCTGGCCGATGCGCGAGGCCGGCATCTTCGTGTATTTCTGTGCCAGGTACATCGAGACCTGCCTCACCTGCACGTATTCGCGCTTGCGGCTCTTGCTGAACACGTTCTGCTGCGTCACGCCGTAGTGGCGGCATACGGCTTCGAGGATGTCGTCGATGGTGAGCGGATGGTTGTCGGTCTTCACGGCGCGCTTGATGATGCGCTCGGCCAGGTGCATGTCCACAGAAGTGTTGTAGACGATGGAGTAGGCCATGAGCGAGTTGACCACACCTTCCAGGTCGCGCACGCTGTCGTTGGCGGTCTGTGCGATAAACTGTATGACGTCGGCGGGAATCTTCAGGCCGTCGTGGCGGCACTTCGAGTTGAGGATATCGATGCAGAGCTGTATGTTGGGCTTCTCCAGCTCGGCAATGAGTCCGCAGGAGAAACGCGTCAGCAGACGGTCCTTCACGCCCTCAAGGTCTACGGGCGGGCGGTCGCTGGCCAGCACAATCTGCTTGCCCAGGCGGAACAGGTGGTCGAAGATGTGGAAGAAGGTGTCGAGAGTCCTTGGCGAGTTCGCCCACTCCTGTATGTCGTCGACGATAAGCACGTCGATGGTCTGGTAGAAGTTGATGAAGTCGTTGGTGGTGTTGCGGCGCACTGCATCGGTGTACTGCACCTGGAAGAGTCGCGCCGACACGTAGAGCACGCGACGTCGCGGGTCCAGTCGCTTGCACTCCACGCCGATGGCATTGATGAGGTGGGTCTTGCCGCAGCCCGACGGCCCGAAGACGAAGAAGGGGTTGAACATCGACTTGCCGGGATGCTGCGCGATGTTGATGCCTACGGTGCGCGGCAGTTTGTTGCTGTCGCCTTCTATGAACGATTCGAAGGTGTTTCTGGGGTCCAGCTGCGGGTTGAGCTCCTGCGGCACGGCAGCGTCGAGCACCGTCGGCGACTGGTTGCCGCGTGTGGTGGCAGCCGGAGCGTCGATGTCGGCAGGGCGCTCGCCCTCCATGTCCACCTTCTTGCCGTTCTCGCGGTCAACGACGAGGCGGTAGGTGAGCTTGACGTTTGCCTTGAAGCTGTTGTTGAGGGCCCAGGCCATCAGGCGGACGTAGTACTGTTCCAAGTACTCGTAAATGTACGGGCTTGGAACCTGCACCAGCACCGTCGAGAGCTGTTCGTCGTAGCTCTCGAAGACGATGGGCTCGAACCACGTCTTATATATCTGCTCTGTGACGTTCTGCCTGATAAGATGCAGGCAGCGGTCCCAGAGTTCCTGATGACTCTTCTGCATGATGACTTTTGACTATCTTAGGAAAGTAGCGTTTCTCGGTTTGCCGTCTGCGTTTCCGCTCGCGGTGTTTGACTTTCCGAGTGCAAAGGTCGCAAAAAAAAACGAACCGTGCAAATTGCCCGTTTTTCCCCGATGTGTTTACAAATGCTGTAACGTCCTCTTTCAACGTCAATTATGGTGTTTCACGTTTTTTCGCCTATTTTTGCTCTTGCAGGATTCAAAGCCTTTGTCTTTCAGTGGTTTGTGAATGGCAAAATCGGGCTTTACGGGCTGTTGCTTATTTAGACAAAAATAAAATTACTTATCTTTTTTGCCAAAAACGGAGACGTTGATGTAGCGTCGCGGATGTGCTTTGAAATCAATGAGTAGCGAGTCAACATCGCGCATGGTGGCTGTGATGTTCTCGTAGAGGCGTGCATCGTTGAGCAACATTCCCATGGTGCCTCGGGGGCTGTTGAGCGCGGCGGTGAGCTGCTGCACGTTGGCCAGCGTCTGGTCTACGCGCTGCATGGTGGCCTGCAGGTCGAGCTGCGAGAGGTTGCCGGTCAGCGTCTGCGTGTTGTCGAGTATTCCCTCGGCCTTTGTCATCATCTGCGGCACTTCGCGGTTCAGTCGTGCCGTGAGCTGGCTCAGCTGGCGGGCGGTGGTGTTCAGGCTGGCAGTCAGCTCTTCCGTGTGGTGCAGTGTGTTGGCCAGTGCCGGGTCGGAGACGAGTGTCTGCAGGCTGACGAGGATGGTGTCGAGCTTAGGCAGCATCGCTTCCACCTGCGGCATCATCTGGGCAGCCTTGTCCATCAGACCCTTCTGCACCTCGCCGTCTATGGTGTCGCCCTTCGCTAAGACACGGCTTGTGGCAGGGCCGAGGCGCAGCTCGAGCTTGACGTTGCCTATGAAGTCGCTAACAATCTCGGCGTGCGAGCCCTCATGGAGTTGCAACTGTGGGTCGAGGTCGACGGCAGCTACGATGCAGTCGGGATTCGAGTAGTCGTAGTTGATGCTTGTCACCACGCCCACACGGTAGCCGTTGGCATAGATGGGGCTGGAGGCCGACAGCCCGCTGATGTCGTTGAAACGGATGTAGTAGCCCTCGTTAGAGGAGAACAGCGACATGCCCTTGAGGAAATGCATGCCTATGAACAGCACGATGATGGCCAGGATGGCTACCAGCGCAATCTTTACTTCTTTGGTGAAAAACTTCATATAATGCTTAATGCTTAATGCTCAATGCTTAATGATTTATGCTTAACGGTTGCGGCGGAACTCCTCGATGGCGGCGTTGACATCCATGCGCTCGCCGTCCTTGAAGGCTATGATGAAAGCCTGCGGAAACTTGCTGAGTATGTTTTTGCGCAGCTGTTTGATTTCGTTATAGTTCTCCGAGGCTCCCACCGTGTATTTCCACAGGTTGCCCTCCTTGTAGCTCTCCACGCCCTGCAGACCCTTGAACTGGCGGTTGGTGGGTGCGAGCTGGCGGTCGCTGGCCATGATTTGAACTTTGAAGATGGGGGAGGTGGTGGTAGGTGTGGTAGGTGTGGTAGGTGTGGTGGGTGCGGTGGGTGTAGTAGGTGTGGTAGGTGAGGTAGGTGCGGTGGGTGTAGTAGGTGTGGTAGGTGCGGTAGGTGTAGTAGGTGAGGTAGATGTGCGTTTGTTCTTATACGCCACGAAAGCCTGATAGATGCCCTTGCCCATCTTGTCGACGTTGGCCTGGTTGGTGAGGTAGGCGGCTTCTGAGGCGGTGGTGATATATCCCAGCTCGATGAGGCAGGCGGGCATAGATGTCTCGCGCAGCACGAGGAAGGCATCCTGCTTCACACCTTTGTTGGGGCGTCCGGCGGTGGCGCACACATTCTTCTGTATGAGCTGAGCCAGCTCCACACTCTCGGCCATGTTTGTCTCGTTGACAATGTCGAAGATGATGTAGCTCTCGGGCACGCGTGGGTCGAAGCCGGCATAGTGCTCGCGGTAGTCGCTCTCGATGGTGATGACCTCATTCTCGCGCATGGCAGCGCTCCGCTTCTCGTCCGAGCGGCGCATACCCATGGTGTAGGTCTCCATGCCTGAGATGGGCTTGCGGCTCTCCACCGAATTGGTGTGGATGGATATAAACACGTCGGCCTTGTTCCTGTTGGCAATGTCGGCACGCTCGTGCAGGGGGATGAAGACGTCGGTCTTGCGGGTGTAGATTACCTTCACGTCGGGACAGTTCTGCTCCACCAGCTTGCCGAAGGCCAGAGCCACGCTGAGGTTGATGCTCTTCTCCTTGGCATGGTTGGCGCAGGCACCGCCGTCCTTGCCTCCGTGGCCGGCATCGATGACGAGCACAAACTTGTCCTTGTCGGCTGCAGGGGAAGGGAGAAGTGAGAAGCAAGAGGTAAGAAGTACCAGCAGCACCTTCACCATCCACATGGTCTTCCATCGAGTGGTATTATTCATATTGTTATACGTTGTCATCTTTTCTCTTACAGCGGATTTCCACGCCGGCGCCAGCACAATCGACACCCATTGGCGGGTTTTCCTTCGTCAGCTTCAGGTCAACCGACAATGCCTGTGGGAAACGGTCAAAGATGGCGTTGGCAATGCGCCCGGCCACATGCTCCAGCAGGCGCGAAGGCTTGGCCATCTCTTCCTTCACCACCTCTGCCACGTCGGCATACGACAGGGCATGTCCGAGGCTGTCGCTCTCCATGGCTCTATAAATATTATAATGTACGCGCACGTAGACAAGAAACCATGCACCCACGCGCTGCTCCTGCTCCATGACGCCGTGGTGGGCATAAAGGCGCAAGTCGTTGATGAAAATGGCGCTGCTCTTCAGTTTCATATCTCGTTGCTGTCGTTTGTCTCGGACTGTCCGGGCAGATATTTCTTCAATGCCCGCTCCACGCCGTTTTTCCACGTGTTGATGCTCTCGTCCTTCAGCTGAAGCGAGGCCACGAGGCGGATGACGTGCTCTAAGGGCATACGGTAGCGCAGTACGCCGGAGATGAGCTTGGCGTAGTTCCAGTATTCGGGGTTGAACTTCTCCGACAGTCCCTCAACGGTAATCTTGTAACCCCGTGTGTTCTCAAACTGGAAGTCGTAGCGCTTCGTACCGTCGCTGTTCACCTGCTTCACAATCTTGCCCTTGCTCACCGACTTGGGCAGCATGATGCCTTCGTCGTCGTCCTGCAGGCCGGTGAAGATCTCGTAGGGATAGCCGTCGAGCAAGCCTACCAGCGCCACCCACTTCTCTTTGTTGTTCTGGAAGCGCACCACGTCGCACTCCAACACCTGCGGGCGCACCTCTGTCACCTGCGGCCTGGCCTCTACGGGCAGCGGCGTCTCGGCGGCCAACGTGCGCAGATGAGCCAGCAGCCGTGCGGCTTGCTCCGCACTGACGGGCTGCTCGGTGTTCTTGTCCATATCGGCCAGCCTGACAGCCAGACGCAGCTCGCCACCCAGCACGTTCATCCATGCCGTCAAAGCTTCCTGACCAGGGTTCTGTTGCTGTTTTTCCATCGTCGTCATGCTTCTTGTCGCAATTCTGCTGCAAAATTACGAAAAAAAGTAAGATTTAGGCATTTCGAATGGGAATTTTTTCGTATATTTGCACAGTTTTTTTACATGATAGGCTTATGAAAAACCTACGCACACGGCGCACCATCCGCCGATACAGTGACCGTCCCGTTGACGACGGCCTGCTGGGGCGGCTCCTCGACGAGGCTTCGCGCACCCAGACGATGGGCAACCTCCAGCTTTATAGCGTTGTCGTCACCCGCTCGCCAGAGATAAAGGAGCGGTTGGCCCCCGCACACTTCCATCAGCCCATGGTGACGCAGGCCCCCGTGGTGCTCACCGTCTGTGCCGACTTCAACCGCACCTCGCAGTGGGCGCGCTGCCGACAAGCCGAGCCGGGCTACGACAACTTCCTCTCGTTTATCAACGCCGCCACCGACGCGCTGCTCTACACGCAGACGCTCTGCTGCCTCCTCGACGAGGAAGGTCTGGGCTATTGCTTCCTTGGCACCACCGTCTACCAGCCCATGAGCATCATCGAGACGCTCGGCCTGCCCCAGCTGGTGATGCCCGTGGCCACGCTCACCGTCGGCTGGCCTGACGAGAATCCGTCGCAGTCAGACCGTTTGCCGCTGAAGTCCTTCATCCACAACGAAACCTATCAGGACTATACGCCGCAGGACATCGACACCTATTATTCCTATAAGGAGGGCCTGCCCGAGAACCAGCAGTTTGTGGAAATCAACAACAAGCAGACGCTGGCGCAGGTCTTCACCGACATCCGCTACACCCGCAGCGACAACGAGGCAATGAGTCAGGGCCTGTTTGATGCCCTGCGTCATCAGGGATTCCTGTAAGTTCTAGTGATTGAGCCAACATTAAATAGTAAAATAATGATGGTAAATAGTAAAAACAATGCCCAGCCACTCCCCTATGGGAGGTCCCTTGTAGGGGTTACAAGTGAGGGAGCGGCTGCGCCATTGTTCAAAGTGGTGTCGGACTTTTTTAAAGTGGACTCATTGATTTGGTTTCACGAAATGACTAAGGACATAGAAGTCTGATTCCTTATGTGTTTTCGAGTCAGTTCCAGGCATCACCGTGAATTATAAATAGATGATATGAAACTTATTAATTTTACTAGCATTTTATGGCTTCTTTGCACGGCAATGCCCTTCTTTGCCCAGACAAAGCTGTCTTTTGAAAATGAGGCTTTCTTCAAAATGATTATTCCTCAACTTGATGAAGGATATACAGTGACATTGAATGTAAAAGGCAGGAGTATGATGCCTTTTATTAAGAATGGTGAGAAAGTCCTATTGGAGAAAGTTGTGGATTTTGAAGTAGGTGATATTGTCCTTGCACATCTTCCAGAGGTGCGTTATGTCTTGCATCGCATCATTTCATGTTCGAATAATTCTGTTACGCTGATGGGAGATGGTAATATCTTTGGTGGGGAACATTGTCCTATAGATAGCCTGAAGGCCGTTTGCAGGTTTAAGTATAGTAATGATAACAAAATGATTTCACTGACCTCTAATGTTCAGATGGCGAGGTCTGAACTATGGAGGAAATGTATCGTTCAGCGTGATTCTCTTCTGTCTGCATATGCTCCAGACAAGGAAGAGACCTTCTGGAGAGAACTCTTCCATACATGCCTTACATCAGGAAACAAGTTCACAATGTCTATTCGTCCGACTTTTATATTGAAAGAAATAGATCACAAGATGTTTTTGCTCCCTATGGATACGAAGCTTGTGGACTTTGCTTCATTCATTTCCTTGAATGAGAGTGCCTTGTTCCTATATACCAAAATGAAAGGCAAAGTGTTTAATATTGATACTCTTGTCAAAACCTTGCTTGATGAATATGAGGTGGACAGGTCTGTTGCTACAAAGGACTGTATCAGCCTATTGGAGGCGTGGTTTGCTAATGGTATTATTGGAATTGAGAACGAATAGCTCTGACAGGTAGTAAGGGTCAACTTCGGAGGTTCTGACGGATGCTACTCAGGTCATCGCTGCACACGTTCTTGCTACATGCTCTCTACCTCCCACTCCTCTGTGGTTCCGGTCTTGCTGGAGAACGAGACGCCAAGGAGAAATAATTTGCGAGGGTCGGCATCGTAGGCTCGGGCGTAGCCACGGTCTTTGATTTGTTGCAGGGCCTCTTCAGCGGTGCCGTCAAGCTTGAACTCGAAGATGTAAATGTATTTAGGCGTCTCGATAATGCAGTCGGCGCGGCCCTCGGAGAGCTGCTTCTCCGTATAGACAGTGTAACAGGAGATGAGGCGCATCAACAGGTAGAAGGTGTAGTGAAAATATTGTTCCCGCTGCTCCTGTTCCTTTTTCGGCCGCATGGAGTATGGCGTTTCGGCGAGGAAAGACGTGAAGAGACGGCGCATCAAATCGAGGTCGGCTGACTCTAAGGCTATCACCATTCTCGCCACCCATGACTTGGTGTCCTCCGTCGGCTGCACATAGTTGCTCATCAGCAGCGTGGCCAAACCCTCGCGTACCTCGCGGTTGGGGAAGTCGAGCAGATAGGTGTTGAAGCGGCGGTCCACCGCCTTGATGGTGAGGTATCCGCTCTGGAAGATGATGGGCAGGGGCATTGCCGCGTCCGCCTTGTAGTCGATGAATGTCTTCTCGTCATACCACTGCCCAGTGTATTTCATCACGTCCTCGCTACACTTCGAGAGCAGGCGCAGCAGGAAGGATGGCGTGCCAGAGGTGAACCAGTAGTCCTTCATCTTCAGGTTTGCAAAGACGTTGAGGATGCTGAAGGGATTGTACACATCCTTCAGCTTCTGACTGAAATGGTAGCCGTCGTACATGTTCTTCAACTGCGTCTTCGTTTCCTCCACAGACAATCCTTGCTCGTCGGCCAACTCCTCAATGGGGCCGGCAAAGACGGTATAGAGTTCCTCCTCGGTGATGCCAAGCAGTGTGTCGAAGCGGTGGCTGTAGGAGATGTCATCGGGCTGGTTGACACCGCTGAACATTGACACCTGCGAGAATTTCGTGATGCCTGTCATCAGTACGAAGCGCAGGTGGGCGTCGGCGCCCTTGAAGGTGGAGAAGAAATTCTTCAGCTCTTCGCGGTTCGCCTCCAATTGCGCCTCGTCGCCGGGCTTGCCAGTCTCCAAAAGGTCGACCAGGGGCTTGTCGTATTCATCGACGAGAACCACTGTCTGTTTGCCAGTTTTGTCGTGTATTTTCTCCAAGAGGTGGGCTAAGCGGCGCGGGGGATAGAGCACGGGCCCTGTTCCATCGTGTTCCATCAGCGGTGCGATGCCATAGTCCTGTTCACCCTTGCCGATGACATCGAGGATGTAGTCGCGAAGACCGTTGGGTGACTTATGCTCGCTCAGATTAAAGTCGAACACGAACACGGGGTACTGTTGCCACTCTGTCTCCAAATCCATCATCTTCAGTCCCTCAAACAGGTCGCGGCGCCCCTCGAAGTAGCATTTCAGGGTGCTCACCAGGAGGCTTTTGCCGAAGCGGCGCGGACGGCCGAGGAAATAGATGTGGCCGCGGGTCAGCTTATACACCAGCTCTGTTTTGTCAACATACACATACCCGCCCTGACGGATAGTGGCGAAGTCTTGTACACCAATAGGGTAGTTCAGCATGGCTCTTTTCGATTTTTCTGCAAATATACGAAAACTATTCCACACGGCAAACTTTTCCCTCCTTTTCTTGCATAGTGATGAAAAAAAACTATTCTCACGTCGTGAAAATGATAATCACGGCGTGAGAATAGTTTTGTGGGTATTAGAAATACAGCGCGAGGAAGAATGCTATGCTCGCTCTATCCATGCAATGGTGTCGCCCTGGCGAATCTGTTGGCCGGGCTTGACACTGATGTCTACCAGCTTGCCGCCAAGGGCAGCGGGTATCTCGACAATCTCGCCCCACTTCGTCTGAAGGTAGCAGAAGGTGTCGCCCTCCTTGTAGGTCTGCCCGATGAACGGCTCGATGCATGGTGCCAATACTCCCTCGCCGCCGAAGCTCCAGATGAGCTGACCGGCCAGCGGGCTCTTCACGGCGTCGGCCTTGGCGTGCTTGAAGGCTGCCAGCTCTTCGGGGCTGATCTTTGCGCCGCCCAGCTTGGCATCCTTCGCCTTCTGTATGTCGGCTAAGAGCTGCTTCTTGGCCTGGCCGCTCTTGAACGGACGGTACTGCTCGGGGTGCATGGCCAGCTCGAACAGCTCCTCGTTGTCCTGGCCGTAGTCCCAGCCGTTGTCGTCCATCTCTTTTCTGAAGCCGTCGAGGGCGTTGGGCAGCAGCGTGTGGGGGTCGACATCGGTGAACTCGCGGCCCTGCTTCTTGGCCAGCTCGACGAACTCGGGGGCGATGGTGCCGGGCACCTTGCCGCTCTTGCCGAGGATCATGCCCCAGATGGCATCGTCCATCATCACGTAGCGGCCCTTGCCCTGCTCCATGGTGAGGAGGTTCATCAGGGCGATGTTCTTCGTGTACTGCGAGAACGGCGTGACCAGTGGGGGATAGCCCACGCGCGGCCATACGTACTCCACCTCGTTGAACAGCTTCACCAGCATGTCGTCCATCGTCAGCTCCGGCTCTCCCTTTGCCGTGCGCAGCTTGTTGATCATCTTCTGGATGGGTCCCAGGTCGGCCATCATCGAGCCCATCATGCCGCCGGGCAGTCCGCTGCCGAGCAGCAGGCTCGACATGTGCTTGTTGGCAGGATTGATGAAGTAGCCCAGCCAGTCGTCGATGAACTCCTGCGTCAGTGTGCGGGCCTGCATGTAGGCGTTCATGTTGAGGTCGGCCACTTCGAAACCCTCGTTCTTCAGCATCGACTGCACGGAGATGATGTCGGGATGCACCTTGCCCCAGCTGAGCGGCTCGATGGCGGTGTCGATGATGTCGGCGCCGTTGTTGCACACCTCGAGGATGCTGGCCATCGACAGACCCGGTCCTGAGTGACCGTGATACTGTATGATGATGTCGGGGTGCTTCGTCTTGATGCTCTTCGTCAGTGCGCCGAGCAGTGCGGGCTGTCCGATGCCTGCCATGTCCTTGAGGCAGATCTCCTCGGCGCCAGCGGCGATGACCTCGTCGGCAATGGCTGAGTAGTACTCCACGGTGTGTACAGGGCTGGTGGTGATGCAGAGCGTGGCCTGCGGAATCATGCCAGCAGCCTTGGCCCACTTGATGCTCGGTATGATGTTGCGTGTATCGTTGAGGCCGCAGAAGATGCGGGGAATGTCTACTCCCTGAGCCTTCTTTACCTTGTACATCAGCTCACGCACGTCGTCGGGCACAGGATACATGCGCAGGGCGTTGAGGCCGCGGTCGAGCATGTGTGTCTGGATGCCCACCTCGTTGAAGGGCTTGCAGAAGGCGCGCACGGCCAGGTTGGGGTTTTCGCCGGCCATGAGGTTCACCTGCTCGAAGGCGCCGCCGTTGGTCTCCACACGGGCAAAGCAACCCATGTCGATGATGACGGGGGCGATGCGCTCTAACTGATCCTTGCGAGGCTGGAACTTGCCGCTCGACTGCCACATGTCGCGGTAGACAAGGCTAAACTTGATTTTTTTCTTTCCCATAGTCTTATATTTTTGGTATTTTGGTTTTTAGTGATGCAAAGGTACGAAAAAGTTTAGAGTTGAGAGTTTAGAGTTGAGAGTTTTTTTCTTGTTGACAGCGTGAAAAAAAGTTAAGGGAGAAAAGATTACCCCTAACTCTTCACTTCTAACTCTTAACTATTCACTAACTTTGCGCCTAAAAAGAATAGAACACCATGCAGATGAAGCACTTCTCACTCTTTGCTCTGCTGATGGCAGCCTTGACGATGACAGGCTGCGGACGGCGGGCAGACCATCATTTTGTGGCTCAAACACACCCTGTGGACAGCAACGACAGCACGCTCTATGGTCTGGTGTGCGACGGTAGCAACGACTCCATCCTTGTTTACCTGCCCGACCCCTACGACGGATCCGATCCCGACACCCTCGACATACTCAATGCCACGCGCCAGCATCAGGTCTTCGGTCGCATGCAAGTGGGCGACCGTGTGGCCATCATGCGCGACACCGTGGGGCGCAACAGGGCATCATTGGTCATCGTCACGCAGGACTTACAGCAGCAGTGGTGCTACAAGGTGAAGCCACGCATACGCCGCAGGGCTGAGCTGGTGAACGACAGTGTCGGCCTGACCTACTGGGAGTTGCCCGACTCGTTGCAGGAGCAGCTCATGGCTGAGCGCGAATATGGCTTCACACTGAAGGCCGACAGCATAGCGATGCCCGTCGGCATGAGGCAGGTCAGCGCCGACGAGGGCAGTCCCGTGGAGTATCCGCCACTGAAACGCTACCGTCAGTGGTACATCAGCAACGGCCGTCTGCTCTTAGTAGAGACCAGCCTCGACTCTTTAGGCAATCTGATGCCCGTCGCCATGGATACCGCCCAGCTGGTAGAACTGACGCCCGACACCCTCGTCCTCCGCATGGCCGACGGACTGCATGGCTACTACAGCAAGAAGGAATGACTTTTCTTTCGGGAGTAAAAAGGGGAAGTTAAATTGGCTCTTCTTCATCCCGCTCAATCTGGGACATGATCTTTGCCTTGGCCACCTTGTGCATTTTGACACAGAATAAAATGAGGACGAGGAAGCTGAAGCCACCAATGGCAGTGCTGACCATGCCGCTGAAGCAGAGAGCATCATAAATGCCATGAGCGGCAACGGGCACCAACAGGATGCAGGCAGCCATCTTCCTGGTATGATTGACGAAATGGTAGACGGAGTAATAGAACCCCATCAGCACGGCGAAAGCATAATGGCCAGGCACAGCCAAAAGAGAACGGATGATGCCGACAGCCAACCACTCCTCTTCACTGTCGAGAACATAGAAGACGTTCTCAAAAGCAGCAAAGCCAAGACCGACACAAACTGCGTAGATGATGCCGTCGAAATGCTCGTTGAAATAGGGATTCTTACGTAGAATCATCCATAGTGCTAAGAGCTTGGCTGACTCTTCAGGTATAGCCGCCAAGAAGAAAGCCTGTGCTGTGGACTCTATAAGGTTGGTGGGATTTTCTCCTCTGAAAAGGATTTGATGAATACCCACTTCCACGAAGGAAACCGGTATGCAGATGATCACTCCCCATAATACGGCTTTCAGCAACTTTCCCACAGGTTCTTTCTGTGGGTCTTTCTTCCAGGTGTAAATCCAGAGCAGGATGGCAGGAAGGAGAGCAACAGTGAGAGCAAATACGGTGTTCATGTCCTTTTCTTGTTTTTGCTGTGAAGATAATCAGTATTTTTTGTCTTGTAAAGAATCTTGGCCTCAGTCATTGCTTTCCAAGCTTTTTGCCATTTCTTCCAACTCGTCCAACCGCTGCCCTAACTCTTCCAACCGCTGGTCCTCATAGTTCAAAGCTGTGCCATATCGGCTTATTTCTTCGTCCAGGCGCTTCATCTCTTGCATTTGAAACTGTTCATATTCTTCCTGCGACAAATCGAGTGGCGTGCCGTTGGGAAAGTGCGTCCATTTCTTTGCCATCTCGAAATGTGTCTTTCTTGATGACTTGGGAAGTTGCGAGAGGCTGCCCAGATAGGCATAATAGAATCCGTTTAAGGAATACTCGATGGTTTTCAGATGTATGGAAATGTCCTCTTTGTTCAGCCTCGAATACTCATGCCGGTCCATAGCATAGTATATTGACTCATAGAGGTCGTCCATGCCTTTGAACATCGATTCGTAGAACATGGGGAATCCTTGGAGGTCTTCCTTGTCAATATCCCGATAGGCCAGGAGGTAGCTTTCCAAACTGTTGAATTTAAACTCAGGCGCAGGCATTGCGGACTTTAAATGATTCAACTCCTTGACGTGTTTGTCTATGGTGTGCCTCATCCCCTCTTCTATGTCTGCCTTGTCTTCCTCGTCGCTTGCCTTGTCGATGGCTTTATAGAAGGTTTCCAACTCGTCCTTCACATCTTCACATTCATCGTAGAGCAGAGACATGGTGGACATGCCCGAGGTCAGCTTGGTGCCGATGCCGTCGCAGGTGACGTTGCTGATGTGGCGTAAGACACCATAGCCTATGCCCAGTACCACAAGGATAATGGCCAACGCAATACCTGCTTTTGCGAAAATGCACTTCAGGGGCTTCTTCGGCCTGCTCACCAAAAACCCCTGCAACCGCTTCATTGCCAAGTCGAAGTATTCATGGCCGATGGCTGTCACAGCTTGATAATTTGACAACTCCTCCATTCCCTCGGGCATAGGGTCGGGCCATGAAAAACCGTCGAGCATGACAGGCACGATGTTCTTCTTATTCTGCATGGCACAGAGTGTTTCCTTTCGTACCCAGTCGTCGGTTTGGTGGCAACGGTCTAATGCGTTTTCCGGCAATACGAGTATAAAGTCCTTGCAATTGCTGATGACTGACAGCAGCTGCTCATTGAATTTCCCGGCTGTCAGGGTGTCTACATCGAAGAAAACCTTATAGCCGGCATGACGCAGCTTTTCTGCCATCAGGTTGGCGGTGTCAAAGGCAGAGCGGCGGTAACTGACGAATACGTCATAGTTTTCCTGTTTCATCTGTTTCATCGTTTTTGTTATCGGTTTTTCCCTATTCTTTGATTAGTATCACATCATCGGGACCACAGGGCAGATAGATGGTGTCATTGGCCAATGGGACAGAGGCAGACAGGGAATAGGCCTCACGCTGAGCCTCCAAGGGAATGAACAGCGCGACACGCCCTTCTTCATCGGAAATGGCGGCCTGCCCAGCCATTGCAATCTCTGCATGAGGAACGGTTGTTTCTGTTTCCGGATTCCACAGGCGGAAATGGACATCGCCGTAGACGTGAGGGTCGCGCCGGATATTCAATACGGCATATTTGGTAAGGACGAGTGTGGTATCACATGGCAGATAGTCAGGACATGTGACCGTGACATGGACTTCCTTACCCAGATATTTGTGAGGGATGTTGGTGAAGGTAATGGCATTGTCGAGTGAGCGAAGAGTGTCTGTCTTCACTTCGTTGTCGAGCGTCATGGTGACAACAGCATCTTTCAGCGCAGGCAACTGACTGTTGTGCACAGAGGCTTCGTTCAGCTTGATGCTTACGTCGACGGGCTGGTTGGTGACCCATACGCTCACCAACGCCATTATTATGGCAATGATGCCAATGGCCCAGGCAATAATTTTCTGCAACAGAAGACGCTTGTGCCTATGCCAGATGGCGTCGAACTCCACGCCGAGCAGTTTTGAAATGAGCTGTACATAGGCCCGCTCTTTGTTCAGCCAGGACCAGCAGTATATCTTCTCGTGGATATTGGCCCCAAGTATTTCTGGCAGGCCGAGGGTTTCGACAATGGGGTTGAAGCACTCTGTGGCAGGGTTGCCGCTATGCGGCGTGCCGTCTACGATGAAGAAATGTATCTGCTTTGTTCGCCCCAGCTGGTGAAAGAATTCTATTTCCTTGCCCACCCATTCCGACTGTGCCGAGTTGGGCGAGCAGATGACAATGATGTTTCTGCTGGCTTTCAGCCGCTCTTGCAGCTCTTCGGTCAGTCCTCCCGGCTGTATGTCAGTCGGTGCGAAGAACACCGGGTTGATGGGTTTCCGCTCCCAGCCGTGCTTACTGCACAGTGTAGCCGGCATCCTGTAGTGCTCCAGCTTCCTCTGCACGCGTTTGCCCCATTTCGTGTCCATGGAACTGTAGCTGATAAACGCAAAGTATTTAAACTCTTGTTTCATGCCACAAAGTTAAATAGAATCCGCAAAAGTGAAAAGCATTTCACTCAAACCAAGTGAGCACAGATGCACAGGCGATGGGGTGCTGTGTATCTGTGCTCACATGTAAGCGATGGTAAGTGTCCTTTAGTCTTCCAGCACGATGGGCTTGTACTTCGGCACAAGGCTCTTCATGATGAACCAGCCGATGAGGTAGGCCACTGCACAGATGCAGAAGACGACCATGTAGGCTGCGGGCTTACCGTCGAAACCGAAGAACGAGAAGGCGCTGCCCTGCGCATCGGCCCAAGTGAAGAACGAGCCGGAGCCTTTGTTGATGGCAAAGGAACCAATGCCGCCAGCCATCGAGCCAATGCCGGTGATGGTGCCGATGGTGCTCTTTGGGAACATGTCGCCGATGGTAGAGAAGAGGTTGGCCGACCATGCCTGGTGACCAGCACCGAGCAGACCGATGAGGATGGCAGGCCACCAGGCGCTGATGGCACCGAGCGGCTGGGCCAGCAGACCCAGCAGTGGGAAGCAGGCGAAGATGAGCATGGCGCGCATACGGCCCAGATAGGGGTTCATGCCTTTCTTCTCCACGAAGTAGGTGGGCAGGTAGCCGCCGCCGATGGAGATGACGGTGACGATGGCATAGAGCGTGAGGATGAGCAGGATGCCCATCGTGGAGTCGCTGGTGTAGCCGTACTGGTCGCTGAAGTAGGCGGGAGCCCAGAACAGGAAGAACCACCACACACCGTCGGTCATGAACTTGCCCACGATGAACGACCACGTCTGCTTGTACTTGAAGCAGTCCCAGAAGGGGATGGTCTTCTCCTCCTTCACGTTCTCACGGTCTTGCACCTTGGCAATGTCAGCGTCCTGCTCGATGTAGTTCAGCTCGGCTTGGTTCACACGCTTGTTCTTGGCAGGTTTGTCGTAGAGCCATATCCACAGGCCCATCCACACGAAGCCTAATGCACCGATGACGATGAACGCCATCTCCCAGCCCCAGGCACGTGCCAACAGGGGAATGGTGGCAGGAGCGGCAAGGGCACCGACAGAGGCGCCGCTGTTGAAGATGGAGGTGCTGAAGGCACGGTCTTTCTTCGGGAAATACTCAGCCGTCACCTTGATGGCAGCGGGGAAGTTGCCGGCTTCACCCACAGCGAGGATGAGGCGGCAGGCCAGGAAGAGCCACACAGAGACGGTGGTCAGCGCCGTGATGCTGCCTCCGGCGATGCCCATGGCACCCCATCCGCAGGCTGCGTGCAGGCAGGCACCCACGCTCCACACGAAGATGGCGATGAGGTAGCCCTTCTTCGTGCCCATCCAGTCGATGAACTTTCCTGCAAAGAGGTTGGCTACGGCGTAGAAGATGGAGAAGAGACCCGTGATGGTGCCATAGTGGTCGTCAGTCCAGTGGAAGTCGGGAGCAATGAAGTCTTTCCATGTCAAGGAAAGCACCTGGCGATCCATGTAGTTGATGGTGGTGGCTAGGAAGAGCAGTCCGCAGATAACCCAGCGGAAGTTGCTCATTTTAACAGTTTGTACAGGTGTCATTTTTTTATCGGATGTCAATTACAGGAATGTTGTCTTTGTCATTATAGTAAAGGTTTTCACCGGCCATGCCCCAGATGAAGGTGTAGTAATAGGTGCCGGCGGCGGCGTGCATCGACCACTCGGGCGACATGATGGCCTGCTCGTTGTGCAGCCAAACGACGCGGCTCTCCTGCGGCTCTCCCATGATGTGGGCGATGGTCTGCTCCTGCGGAAGGTTGAAGTAATAGTAAGCCTCGATGCGGCGGCCGTGGGTATGGGGCGGCATGGTGTTCCATGCAGCACCGGGATTGAGCTGTGTCAGGCCGAGCTGCAGCTGGCAGGGACCTTCCTCCAGCACGTCGTTGACGATGAGCTTGTAGACAGTGCGGTTGTTGCACTCCTCCAGCGAGCCGACGGGGCCCCAGACGGCGGCCTTCAGCGAGCCCTTACGACCGTCGAGGGTGATCCACTGCGTCTTGTAGTGCTGGTGGGCGGTGGCGCTGTTGAGGTAGAACTTCGCAGGGTTTTGCGGGTCTTTCGAGCGGAAGAGCACCTCTTTGTTCACGTCCTTGTCCTTGCCGATGTGTCCACGGCCGATGTAGAGAGCCTCCTTCGGCGACAGTGCATACTCCTTGCCGTCGACGATGACCACGCCGTCGCCCAGGCCGCAGTTCACCACGCCGAGCTCACGGTTGTAGAGGAAATACTTCTCCTTGATGCCGGGGTCGACGTCGAGGCCCAGCTCCAGGAAGTTTTCTAACTTCAGCGTCTTGCTTACGGGCATGGCGCCGCCGAAGATGAAGCGGTCGTAGTGCGAGTAGGTGAGCAGGATGCTGTCGGGGGCCATCACGCGCTCCATGACGAAACGCTCACGTAGCGTCGGCGTGTCGTAGTGTTTCACGTCCTCCGGATGGCACGCAGTCTGGAAACTGACCTTCTGCTGTGCCTGTGAAGCTAATGTGCAGGCCAGCAGTGCAGCAGAAAGAATTGTTCTTTTTTTCATATTATTGTATTTGAAATTAGTGTGATTGTCTTTGTTTGTTCTGGAAAACAATTAGAAAGAATGAGAAAGAATTTCGTTCAAGACCATGGCTGCGCCCACCACATCGTAAATGTCCTTGTACTCCTGCCTTGTCATAAATGAATGTCTTATTGTGGGACTATAGTGTACTTGGCCTTTTTTTCTAATTCTTGGATAAAATTCTTTCTAATTCTTTCTAATTCTTTTCCAAAAAAAGTATGTTCTGTTCATGCTTTATTACGCATTCTTTTCCTCGGCGGTGATGCGGCGGCGGTTCCACACCACCATGCCTACAGTCACTAATGTGAGTGCACCGGCACCTATCCATTTCAGGTAGGCCACGCACTTGAAGATGCACCAGCCGAGCAATGACGAGGCGAAATCGAGCGCACCGGCGTAGTTGCCTTCGGGCACACGGGCGGCGGCGTCCTGCGTGGCGGCATACACCTCGTGGGCGGCTTCAGTGAAGGCGGGAGCCATGTCGGTGACGAAATAGAGGCCGATGGTCAGGGCTACCAGTCCGATGATAAACGTCTTCACCACGTTGCCTTTCGTGTAGGGCAGCACCATGGGGAAGAGGTAGAACATGCCGGCCAGTGAGGCAAGTGGCAGGAACTGGTTGCCGGGCAGGAACACCGCCAGGACGATGGCCACGGGGATGAGCAGCAGCGAGACGACGAGCGTCGTGGGATGGCCGATGACCAAGGCGGGCGACATGCCGATGTACACCTTCTTGCCGTGGAACTTCTTGGCCACCACTTCCTTCGTCTTCTCCGAGATGGGCATCAGTCCGTCGATGAACAGACGGGTGATGCGGGGTATCAGCTCCATCACGGCTGCCATCGTCACACCGAGGAAGAGGATGCTCTTCACGATGGCCATGACGGCATCGGTGGTGCTGTCGAAGGTGGCGGCAAAGGCTGAGAAGTCCTTGAAGTGATCCCAGTGGGCCAGTGCGCCGATGAGGCCGCCCACGATGAGACCCAGCACGATGGGCTCGCCCAGCACGCCGAACTTCTTCTTCAGGCCCTCAGCGTCGATGTCAAGCTTTGAGAAGCCGGGAATCTTGTCCAACAGCCAGTTGATGCCGATGGCAAACGGCGTGAAGCTCTGGCAGAAGGGCTGCGGGATGCTGATGCCGTCCAGGTCGGTGTAGTATTTCTGGAACTTGTCGGCTGTGAGGTCGGCCATGACCAGCGTGATGATGTAGCAGGTGATGGCGGCGAAATAGCCCCATGCCATCGAGTGATCCATGACGAAGTAGGCCACGGCGCCGATGAACGCGAAGTGCCAGTAGTTCCACAGGTCGATGTTCACCGTGCGGGTGCACTTCGTGACGAGCAGCAGGAAGTTGATGCCCAGGCAGATGGGGATGATGAGTGCGCCGACGGCCGTGTTGTAGGCCACTGAGGCGGCGGCAGGCCAGCCCATGTCGAAGACCTTGAGGTCGAGGTCGAAGATGCTTGACAGCGCCTGCAGAGGCGAGGCGAAGTTGGTGGTCAGCAGAGCCGTGACGATGCCCAAGCCCACAAAGCCCACGCCCACATAGAGGCCGCTCTTGAGCGATTTGCCGAACTTCATGCCGATGCACACGCCAATAATCGTGAAGAGTATCGGCATCATCACCGACGCTCCAAAGCTAATAATGTAGCTGAAAACTTGTTCCATTTGTATATTATAGATTTGTCTTTAATGTAGTTTGGGTGCAAAATTACACATTTTCTTTCAGATAGCCTAAGAAATACAAAAAAATTAATCTTGGAAATAGATGCGCTTCACGCGGTTGCTGACGCTGGTGAGCACCTCGTAGGGTATGGTCTCGAGGATGTTGCTGAGCACGGTGACGGGCAGCTGATGGCCGAAGATCTCCACATAGTCGCCTTCCTGGCACGGGATGTCGGTGACATCGATGAGGGCCACGTCCATGCAGATGTTGCCCACATACTCCGCTTTCTGTCCGTTGACGATGCAATAGCCGTGGCGGTTGCCGAGATGGCGGTCCAGACCGTCGGCATAGCCGATGGGTATGGCGGCGATGCGGCTGTCGCGTGTCAGGATGCCCTTACGGCTGTAGCCCACCGTCTCGTCTTTGGGTACGTTACGTATCTGCAAGATGGTGGTCTTCAGGGTGCTGACGCATTTAAGGGGTGAGGGGCGAGAGGTGAGGGGATAGGGCTCCACACCATAGAGACCTATGCCGAGACGGCACATGTCGAGCTGTCGCTCGGGGAAGTGCTCTATGCCGGCGCTGTTGTCGATATGGCGCAGAATCTTGTGGCTGAAGGCGGCCTGCAGCTGCTGGCTGGCCTGGTCGAAGAGCTCGAACTGGTGGGTGGAGAAAGCGTCGAAGTCATTGCTGTCGCTGCCTACGAAGTGGGTAAAGACGGAGCGTGGTATGATGGCCTGCTGCGACTTGAGGCGAGCGATGAGCTCGGGCAGGTCATTGGGGGAAGAGGGATAGGCCTCATAGGGCTTATGGGTCTCATAAGACTCATGGGACTTATAAGACTTATAAGACTCATAAGACCCATAAGACTTATAAGCCCCATCAGCCCCATCAGCCTTATCAGAAACATTAAACCCTAGCCTGTGCATGCCGGTGTCGAGCTTGATGTGCACGGGCCAGCCGGTGATGCCTTGGGCACGGGCGGCGCGGATGAGGGCGTCCATCAGACGGAAGCTGTAGACCTCGGGCTCCAGGTCGTAGTCGAAGAGCGTCTTGAACGACGACATCTCCGGATTCATCACCATGATGTTCTGCGTGATGCCGGCACGTCGCAGGTCGGCACCTTCGTCGGCGGTGGCCACGGCAAGGTAGTCGACGCGGTGCTCTTGCAGCGTCTTCGCCACCTCGATGGCACCGGCGCCGTAGGCATCGGCTTTAATCATGCACACCATCTTCGTTTCAGGCTTCAGCAGCGAGCGGAAGTGGTTGAGGTTGTTCACCACGGCGTTGAGGTCCACCTCGAGGATGGTTTCATGCACCTTCTGCTCCAACTGCTCGGTGATGCGCTCGAAGCCGAAGGCACGGGCGCCCTTCAGCAGCACTATCTCGTCGTGCAGGTTGCGAATCTCCTCACTGCGCAAGAAATCATCGGTGGTGGCGAAGAAGGCTTTCTTGTCTGTGTGGAATAGCACGGCATGCGATGCTATCTCCGTCCCGATGCCGATGAGACGGTCGATGCCGCGCTTCTGCATCAGCTCGGCCACCTCGCCGTAGAGCTCAGCGGGCGACTCGCCCGACTGGTAGATGTCGCTCAATATCAGCGTCTTGAGCTTTCCCTCCTGTTCCGGGCGCCGGTTCATGAAGTCGAGGGCAATGTCGAGCGAGTTGACGTCGTTGTTGTAGGAGTCGTTGATGAGCGTCAGCCCGCGCCGGCCTTCCTTCACTTCCAAACGCATAGCGATGGGCTCCAGCCGGGCCATGCGCTGCGCTATTTGCTCAGGCGTCATGCCGAGGTAGAGGGCCACGGTGGCACAGGTGATGGAGTTCTCGATGCTGGCCTCGTCGATGTAGGGAATCTCGTAGCTGCCCTCCACATCTTTATATTTATAAGAGACGCAGCGGCCGTCAGTCTTCACAAACATCGGTGCCTTCTCGCTGAAGCGGCTCCAGCCGATGCGCTCGCCCTGATACTGCGAGCGGCGCACGCAGCGGCTGACGGTGTCGTCGTCGCTGGGATAGACGATGACCTCGGCGTCGTGGAAGAGCTGCAGCTTCTCCATACACTTCTCGTCGAGCGACCGGAAGTTCTCCTGATGGGCCATGCCCAAGGAGGTGAACACGCCGATGGTGGGCTGGATGATGTCGCGCAGGGCCAGCATCTCGCCCGGCTGGCTGATGCCTGCCTCGAAGATGCCGATGCGGGTGTTCTCGTTGAGCAGCCACACGCTGAGCGGCACGCCTATCTGTGAGTTGTAGCTGCGGGGCGAGCGGGTGACTCTGAACGCTGAGGGCTGAGAGCTGCTGGACGAGTCAGACGGCAAAGACGGGCGAAGGCTCGCAGATTGTTCACCTCCGTTCACGCCCGACAAGATCTGGTATAACCATTCCTTCACCCATGTTTTGCCGTTGCTGCCGGTGATGCCGACAATGGGGATGTTGAACTCGTCGCGATGGCGCTCAGCCAGCCGCTGCAGGGCGGCTAAAGGCGAGGGCACCTTCAGAAAGTTGGCATCGGCATGGAGCACCGGGGGGAGCGCCTCCACCACGAAGTTTCTTACGCCGCGGCGGTAGAGGTCGTCAATATACTTGTGGCCGTCGTTGCGCTTGGTGCGCAGGGCGAAGAAGAGTGTCTGTTCGGGGAAGCAGAGCGAGCGGCTGTCGGTGAGCAGCCATCCGATAGTGGCATCGGTGTTGCCATAGCGGCGTGCACCTATCAGCGTCGCTATCTTGACGATAGAGTAGGACATTTTTTTTAAGTAAGAAGTATTAAGTATGAAGTAAGAAGTGAGAGGCGTGAAGGAGGAAATGTGAAGTAGGAAGTAAGATGTGAATTGAGAAGTGTGCCGTCGGTTAGTTTTGGCCGCCGTTCATCATCTGTTGGAGGAAGGCGGGCATCTGCGGCGTCTGTTGCGGCATGTTGGGGAAGGGATTCTTGGGCTGTTTCTTCAGCTTCTCCAAGTAGTAGTTGCGCACGTTGCTCCACTTGTAGTAGGGGAACATGTCGGTCTCTACGGGCATGGTCACCTCGTTCTCGTTTAATAGCGCTTTGACGAGCACGTCATCTGAGTTGAGAGTTGAGGGTTGAGAGTTGAGCGATGCGGGTTGAGAGTTGAGCGATGCGGGTTGAGAGTTGAGCGATGCGGTGCGTTTTGATTTGAGTGATTTCTTCGGCCTGTAGAAGATGATCTGCACGTTGCAGGCCGTGGGGATAGCCTTGTAGCTGCGGAAATAGGTGTCGAGCTCTTCCAGGTTGTCAATGCTGCAGTTCATGCCGCCCAGCTCCATCAGCGCGATGATGGGCAGTACGACGGTGTCGTGGCCGAAGCGCAGCGTGGCCTGCTTCTGCGTCACGGTGTCGGCCGTCTCGATGATGTTACGCAGCAGGGGGGCGTGCATCCAGGGCATGACGTTGTCGGTCTGCGGCGCGTTGGCGTAGTTCAGATACCAGTAGAGGTTGTTGCCGTTCCACAGTCGCAGCAGCTCCTCGGCCGTGAAGAGGTCGAGTAGGGTAGTGTCGCCGTCGTGGCTCTGTTGGTTGGTGGCTATGTCATAGAGGCTGCCCATCAGCTGTGTGGGCATGACGTTCATATAGACCCAGTCCTGGTCGGTGAACAGCACCTTCATCAGTCGGCGCGGGTCGCGCATGCGGGCGCCCCACTCGTTCTGTATGGGCCGTGCCTTGCCTTCGTTCATGCGTTGCAGACCTTCCTTCGGTGCGTTCATGTAGGCCATGTTGGCCTCGTTGGCCTCGTTGTGAAGAATGGCCGTGGGATTGGCCTGTGCCAGCTCCTCACACTCGGCTATCATCGACAGGATGGCGCGCACCGACGTGGTGCTGCGGGCATCGATGGGCACGTTGGGCGTCTTGAAGATTTCTGGGAAGTTCTGCACCATGCGCTTGGCGATGCCGTGGTGCTGCTGCTCGCCGACGGGTGTCAGGTCGCCTAAGTGACCCTTCGACGTCTTTTGTATCTCTTCCAGTTTGGCCAGCGTCTGCTCGCCGACAGCGGTCAGCACACCGGCTTTCTTCGCGTCTGTCAGCGTAGTGATGGGAGCTGAGTAGTCGCGGTCGCTCAGCAGCCAGCGTGCACCGTGGCGCCCGTAGTGGCTGATGTAGAATGGCTCGTATCCCTTGGGCGTGGGCGTCAGAGCCTGGCGGGGCAGACGGTCGTAGTCCACGGCGTTGCCGCCGGCCAGAAACTTGTCGGCAGTGATCTCTTCGAGTGCAGTCTTCTCGTAGGCTTGCTTGGTCTGTGCCGACAGCGTCAGTGTCAGGGCCAGCCCAATGGTGGTAATAATAATTCTCATAGCGTTGTGTGGTCAGTAATGGTGGTGCAAAGGTACGAAGAATGGCGGAAAGCACCAAGCTTTACCGAAGAAAAAACACACAAAAAAGGCGGGATGCCCACCAAACGGCATCCCGCCCCTATGAGAGAGGTCAAAGCAGACGGCTTACTTCATGATGACCTTCTTGCCGTTCTGGATGTAGAGACCCTTGCGGGCGTTCTTCACCTCCTGGCCATTGAGGTTGTAAATCTTGCCGTTGTTGCTGTTCTCAATGTACAGACCGTTGATGCCGGTTGTCACTTCCTGACCATCGATGACGGTCTTGATAATCTGTCCGGCGCCTTCGTTGATCTTGAGATAAGCACAGAAACCGTTGATGGTGGCAGCTTTGCTGCGCTCTGCCACGCCTTCGTCATTGACGATGTAGTCCCAGACGCTCAGCTTCAGCGGTGAGTAGATGCCCTTCATGCTGTAGAAGTTGCCTTTGATGAATGGCTCGCCTTCCACTATCTGCACACCCTCGAACTTCTGCTCGGTGCTGGCCTTTGAGGTCTTCACGAGGACCGGTGTGTTGGCTGCGATGGAACCGTCGCCTCTGGTGAAGTTGACGGTGGTCTCAGATGCCTTTTCGCCGCTGTCACTGTAGTTGTAGACCACGGCACCCTCGCCGAAGGCAGCGGTCACTTGGTTGGCACCCAGCTGGAAGGGCAGCACCACCGTGTTGTAGCCTTCCACAATGTTGCGCTTGATGGTGACATCGGCTATCAGCGTGTTCTCAACAGTGTTATCCTTGGCTTCGTCAAAGACGATATCCTTGGCCAGCTTGGTGGCTGAGAGCAGCTCGCCGTCGGCGATAGACATCCACTGGTACTGTGAGTTAGCCTCTGCATAGAAGGTCATTGTCACCTCTGTCTCCTTGTCAAGGGTGAAGGGCAGGAAACGCCACTGCCATCCGAAGCCGTTGCCGTTGTTTGCAAATTCGCCATCGGTCCATGAGGCCTCACCGGCCTTGTTGATGCCGCGTGCTCCAGCACCGACGTTGGGCAGGGCGATAGCGGTCTCTGTAGCGGTGCAGCTCACCTTGCTCGATGTTCCAGCGGAGGAACGGGCTGCCACCTTGATGACATAACTGCCGGCGGGCAGCTTGCAGGTCTTCTCGTACTTGATGGTCCAGGCGCTGCTGCCCCAGCCATTGGAGGCCTGCTCATAGTAAGCGTGGGTGACGCCGCTCCAGTGCTCGTAGTCCAGATAGTTGGGCGTAGCGGGCTGTCCGTTGACGGTGGCTGTGCCAGTCCATGAGCCGAAGTCGCCAATCAGACCTGTGCAGGAGAAGGTGTAGTCGCTGCTCACCTTGTTGTACTGGGCAATGTTCAGTGCCTGCAAACCGGCCTGAGCCTCGGCGGCATTGGTGGGAGCAGCCACGCTGTTGGCCATCGCGTCGCCAAACAAGGCAGCGGTCTCAGCCTTATAAGTATAGAAGGCATTGTAAGGAGCAGCAGCTCCTGTGAATGTGTTGGTAGCGGCTTTAAGGGCTTCTGTCTTAGCCACGATGTCTTCCAGCGCTGCGCCGGGAGCATCTGCTATGGCATTGTTCAGCCCTGTCAGCTCCACACCGGTCACGTTGCCATTGATGGGGTCGTTCTTAGCTGCATTGGCGGCAGCAAGGGCATCGTTGTAGTTGAGGGCAGCCTGAAGCAGCGCCATGGCTTCAGAGAACTCGCTTTCCTGCGTGCCGTTCTGCATCACCTTCTCTGCATTCTCAATGGCCTGTGCCAAGCAAGCAGCAGGAGCCTGCACCTTCTTTGCCGTTGCGATAAGTTCCTTCAAGTCAGCGCCGTAACATTCTGCAAAGGTGTAGTCGCCGTAGTAGTAAAGGCGGGCCTGGTCAATCACCGTCCAGTCATAGTTGGAATTGGTCTCGCGCTTGACGCCAATGGTGAGCTTGCCGTCGGTGACACGCACCAGTCCGGTCACATTGCCGCCATAGTTGTCGATGTTGTCCAAAGCCGTTGGGAAATTGGCAGCCGAGGTCTGGTTCTTGAACACTTTCTCTGTGGTGCCTTCGGTTGTCGTGGCATAGATGAATGTTGTTCCATTGGTGCCAAAGCCGTAAATCTCAAACTCGTAGATGCCGCTGGGCAGGTCGACGATGTCCTGGTGGATGTCAAAGGTGTTGTTCCAGAACTCGCAGCCGTAGTTTTTCTGATTGCCGGTGCCTCCGAGATTTAAGTCGCGTCCGGGAATGGTCTTGTTGCCGCCACTGAAAGTGTACTGCCATACTTTTTGGTTGGGCGACATGCGCAAGTCGTTGCGTCCGAAGTCAGGGTCGGAGATAAAGAAGGTGGCTACGGTGCGGTTGACGCCGTTAGCGGTGTTGGCCACCAGGTTGGCCAGGATGTCTTCCCTGCCAATCACTTGCCACTGGTCACGCTCTGTGCCGGAAGCTGCCACATATTCCACATCGGTGCCAGCAGCGTTGGCCACAATCAGGCTTTCGCCATTGGAGATGGTGTAGGCGTTGATGTCTGAGCGGTTCACCTTCGTGAAGGTCCAAGGGGTGGCAGCACCGTCGCACCACATTCCGGTGGCGAGGTAGTGGCTTGCACCGCCATTGCTGACCTGCGAGTTCAGGTTGAAAGCTCCATCGGGAGCGGCCTCGAAGGTGAAGTCCAGGCCATAGTCGGCGGTCAGATAGGCGTTGGTGCCCCATCCGGCCGACTTGTCGCCTACATTGATGAACTTGCCGGTACCCACATTGTAGAGGAAGTACGTTCCTTCTGCGGGGTCACTGCCCGTCCACGTCTGTGCCGTGGCGTTCATGGCAAATACTGCCGCTGTAGCGGCGAATAAGAGTCTCAGTTTTTTCATAAAATCTAAATGTTGTTAGTAAATAATGGGTTAGAAAAGGTTATAATCATCAAATCTGTGTTTTCGTCGTGCAAAAGTACGGCTTTTTCTTGAATCGGCCAAACATTTTGCAATCATTTTTCGCTGCCACTCCATTCCGGACTTTCATGGCGTCATGATGATCCGCCATGCGAATCAGTCATGACAGCCCGCAACGCCAAAGGGAAAGCATGGAATGGCTATTATTTCCAACTTTGATGTACTTCCTCGAAAGAAAGAATATTTTTTTGGCAATGATATAGCAGTTGACCCTTTGCAGAAAGGATTTATGCGCAGCCATCCCCTCTTGAACCCTGCCCTTACGGGGAGGGGCAGGGGTGGGGTCTGTAATGTCAGTAATGCTCTTTGCTGCCACTCCTTCGCTGCCACTTCTTTGC
>JAEEGJ010003792.1_pt1 | contig 54947 bp, 36 predicted proteins | sample 8958761 | NCBI WGS metagenome assembly JAEEGJ01 (sample SAMN16246546, study PRJNA631951) | gut metagenome | biome: gut microbiome; feature: rumen; material: RS-attached | host: Bos | place: Iran: Karaj | collected 2018-10
CGTAGGGTGAACTATCCAATAGCCATTATCCATGTCATTGTCTTGATAGGTAAGCAAGGCCAAATCGCCGTCATTCAGTACAAACCCATCAGACTTTTGCGTGCGTAATCCGTATTTGTCAACCGGCCCACCAAATATCATTACTGGATCAGTGTACACACGTTTCTTCACATAAATATCTTTACCGAGCTTAGGATCCGCTTTTGGATTCAATACAGCATTTCCGTTCTCGTCTTCAGTATCATACACCAAAGACATCGTCCCAGTCGTGTAGCACATTTTCTCTCGTGTCACGCTTTCTGTAGAATATCTCTGCAATTCATCGGTTTCACTATCATATTTATAACGGATCAATCCAATTGTCGAATACTCATCTTGATAATGCTGGTTTCCATAACTGAAAAATATATCGTACTGTCCGCATGGTTCGGACCCGTCAGCATTGACCGCTAACATTCCCGGAAATAGCGTAAAGGTCGCCGTACCAACGCCATATTCATCAATCTTAAACGCAATGTTATCTGGAGCGACAACATATTCCGTCTGACCGTTAACGATTGTTACACTCAGCCCATCGGTAAGGTTCTCGCCATGTATCACGATTTCCGCCGGTTCGCCGACACGTGACGCCAGATTCTCTATGTATAAAATCTTAGGGTCATAATCTTCATATCGAGTGGCATATACGTTTATGTCAACCGTCTCATACACTACATCGGCTTCGTCAAAATTTTCATCGTCATAGTCCGTATATCCAACGATAAACCTAAGCGGTATTTTGGTATACGACTGACCATTGACTGCTGGAATATTTGGAAAATTGAGCAATACCGCATTATCTTCATACGTAAGATAAAATTCATCCGACGCGCCGCCCATTGAACTAAGCATGACATAGCGGACATAATCATCCGCGCCACCAAACTTTACTTGAGTAGTAAAGCCTATCGTATCGTACTTAAACGTATATAGCTTTAATGACAGTGACGGCGCGTCCATATCCAATTATTCCTTCGGAGGCTGTATTGCTTCCGGTAACGGCAATCCAACCAATTTCCTGATAGTATTGCCAGTATTTTTCAGTGCTTGTACAATCGGTTCAGACTTCTTGCTAAACGGAATGAAATATTTTTCGCATTTTGGTGGCAGCCATTCTTGCGGATTCTTTAATGACACACATAGATTCTCGATGAACGTAAGCATCATATCCGGATTGACAGCAGCACCTTGAACATCATCTTTCCAGTCAGTTTCTACCTTTGTCTTATATGACGACATCGCCTTGACGCGCTTGACGGCATCGCTCTTGTTTACACCTTCCTTGATCTTACGATTGACTTCGTTATAACGGTTCAAGTTATTCTGGTAAGCATCACGGAACTCTTGCGAACCTTCACCAATATTCACTTGTGACGGCATAAACATGCTGTTCTGGTTCGTTTGTACATAACCGTTGATAGGTTGCGCATAGCCATTAATTGGCTGTACATAGCCACTATTCGGAGGTGCGTATCCTTGCTGCGGTGCATAGCCTTGCGGATAACCATTCTGAGGGTACTGTGGCATGTATCCCGGCTGTACATAAGGGTTTTGCGGTTGTTGCATCTGTCCACGAGGTGCAATATTAGTGTAATCAGGTTGCTTCATATATCCTCTACACGCCTAGTTTATCAAAATCTAGGCCCGATTCATCTAGCTATCTAAATTACTATAAAAAAAGACTCGGCCTTTCGACCGAGCCCTAACCTAACAAGGAGATAATTAGGCAAATTTTCCAAGCCCAAGACTTTCAAACGCCTTGACATTAGACATCGCATTCGCGATATCGGACGCATCGTCAGTGGGAACATCGATGTATTCAGCATTGACATCTTCGAACAACGTATCCATACCGGAAGCCAAGTTCGCACGTTGTGGCTTGAGTCCCTTGGCGAGCGATTCAATCTTTGGAGCAGCCTTCGGCGGTTCTTCCTCAAGGCCACCATCGAACAGACCGTCGATAGATTCCAGTTTCGCCTCACGGTCGATTTCCGCGTCAATATCCTTCAACGCATTTACAACGTTGTCCATATTGAGCTTCCCATCACGTTCAGGATCCACGTCCATCATGTACACATCATTAGACGAACCGTCAATAAATTTCATGATACTGTCGGTCGTGATGTCACGAACATCGAAATTGACAAAGTGCGCCATGACCGCTTGAACTACATTCGGCTTCATACCTTGAACAAGTCGCATGATGTAGGACTTCTTTTCAGCTTCGTTGAGCTTGTCCTTCAAGTTTTCTCGTTCAGCATACGCTGTCTTTAACTTGGTATTCGCTTGTGCCAGCATATCGCGCAATTTTTTGGTTTCTTCGGACGTCGTTCCATTGATACTGATTGTTATCCCGGCGCTTTCAAGGACAGCAGACATGGCGCTCAACACCTTGTACATCTTGTCATTAATTGCGTTAGACTTCATCTTGGCGACATTTTCCAGCACCGCTTCAGATATCATTTTATCAGCCTTGGCGGACACGGCCTCCAACATCTGATTGACTTGCTTACGCTGCTTATCAGTGCCACCGTCTTCTGCGGCGACAATTGCATTGTTGCATGCCGATTCAATCTTCGCAACAAGTTCCGGACTTATGCCGGACATTTCTTCTTCTGTCAGTACTGAGCTTAATTGCATGGGTTGAAACCTCGCAATGCAGAAATTAGTCCAGTTTTGTCGTAAACACCAAAACCAATCTCAATATTCTGGTATCGGTGCTCGATCTCTTTACCATAACGGTTCATTATTTCAGTAACAGACTCCATGAGTGGCCTACGTCCATTAACTGATTCCGTCAAAGACGTCTTGCCAGACGATTCTGCAGATTCTTGTCTGGCCGTAAAAATCGCATCTTGACCGAACGACGGATTGCCGACAACATCAATGGTAATCATAGTATAGTCGTCAGAGATTTCTTCGTGGTCGCCGACATCAATCGTACTGCCAGCTCCACGTAGCGAAAATCCTGGATGATATCCGCCACGGATCAACGCGGCAAGCTGCTTTCCAGCCGCCGTCTCTTCCATGACTACCATGCGGACTTTCAAATCGTCGCCTTCCATGTGAAGGTCTTCAATCAATGCACATATGGACATCAAGTCCATTTCAAAAATCGGATAATCCTTCGCATTGCCGTCAGCGCCAAGACGAGGATGATTCAACGACGCTGCCAGACGTCCACGTGAGACAAATTCCTTGATCAATCGGTTCATTTCGCGTTTAATGATGCGGTCTGGATATGCACGGTTATTGATTCCCGGTATATTGCAACGAATCGCCGTACCCTCAAGTATTAGACGCTTTACATTGTTTCCAAAGATATCTTTGCGGTCAACCATAGCCGCATTGGATCCCTCGAATATCACGTCTCCATATAATTGCTTAGTTGCCATATAAAGCCTTCCCCTCTTTGCCGATAGACTCCATGATGGCCTTGGACGCATTTTCTAGCTCAGACTCAAAATATGACTCAAAATACGCACCGACAATCTTCTTGACTGTCGCCGAGTCATTATTCAAGACCGCAGTCAATAACTGTTTACTGTCCTTGGGATTCATCAAAAACTACCGCTCAGTTATGCAGTAGTTTATATAATGTTGATATTTTTCGCAAAAATAATGTTACGTGAACTGAACGCCCACGGCTTTAGCCATGGGAGTATGTCAAAAAAGCGACGAATTTCTTCGCCGCTTTCTTATATTCTAGCTTACTAAGCTAACAACTGCATTACCAGTTGTTGTCTTCGTAAGAGAGGCCACCCGGCACATTCACGATACCGTTCGGAACAGTTTCATAAGACAGACCCGCCTGGAGAGAAGCACCAGCGATTGAGCCATTAGACTGCCACGGCATGTTATCCAAGTCGATACCAGTGATAACACTGTTAACGTTGGAGAAGTGGATGACACGGTAGAACTGGCCAGCACCAAGGAGGTTAGCCACGATGGCGTAACGGCTCTTAACGATGAGGCGCGGAGAACCATCTTCTTGACCAGCCGTCTTACAGAAGATGTACGGGATGTACGGCATCATGATGATACCAGATTCACCCTGACGCGGGCCCTTGTAACCGATGAGGGCGTAAGAAGCCTGAGCGTAGATGTCCTGATACAGCTTGATGTTGCCGTTCAAGAGGCTACCAGCGTCGGCCACACCACCACTCGGCTGCACAGCAGCGTCGGTCTGGAGGTAAGTCGGCGTATAGATACCGTTGTTAAGAGTTGCGACAGCAGCGGCGATATCCGGAGAGATAATCGCGAAGTTGCCGCAGCCCATGCGCGTTGTAAGAGCGATCTTACGAGACACGGCGATGATGGTGTTCACAATACCACCAGCGATACGTTCTGCAGCCCAGCGGCCCATACCAGCGTTGAGACGGTTCGGATCAGCCAAGTCCATCTGGATTGCTGCTTCACCACCGAGAGCCGGAGTCTGAGCAACAAGCACCATGGCTTGGAGAATCTCTCTGTCAATGTTTTGCTGAATCTCGAACTGGAGACCTTCGAGGAGAAGGGCTTCAACGTCCTGACCATGAGCAGCAGCCATATCTTGCTGCAGTTCGATCGTGTAGTGAGACTTGATTGCGCGTGTACCAACACGGATGGCACCGCTGATCACCTTGATGGAAGCCTTCTTGATGTTGAAGGAGTATTCACCATACTGGTCGTCGCCAGCGAGGTAAGAACCACCAAAGTTGTTGTAGAGGAGGCCCGGCTGACGCGGATCGAAAGTGTTACCAGTAGCAGAAGCACCGTTAACACCAGTACCTTCCATGTAGTTGGAAAGCATTTCGCCCATACCAGTCGTCCACGGGTTGAACGTACCCGCGAAGCCAGTGTGGTCAGCTACGAGGTCGTAACCGAGTTCCTGCTTCTGACCCTGTCGGAAGGCAGTCGTCTTAAGCGGTTCGTTATCATAAAGATAACGAAGCGCGAAATAGATTCCCTGTGGAGTCGTGGTCGGAATAACAGTGACCGTCTGCATTGCAAGCAGTTCTGGGAACTGCCGGCGAATCATCGGAAGAGCATACTGCTGGTACTGAGCAACGTCAGCACTGACGTTGGCAGATTCGAGCATAGCGCCACGGTTTACCTTGTTCTGGTTTTCGAGAAGCGTAGCAATCACGCTTGCTTCTGCACGAGTACGAATCGGGCGACCAAGGTTGGATTCAAGAATGGTACGCCACTTATTCGAGAGGTTCTTTTTCTGAAGAGTCTGCATAAGTAGTCCTTCTGTTGTGCCTTCTCGGCAGCACCAGCGGTACTACTCTGATAGGCGTTTCTTGATATAATGTTTAGGGGTATCAAGAAACACCGATAAAAAGTGGTCAAAAACCGACATTGAAATGAAAAAGACGGTCATTGACCGTCTTGCAATGATATAATCTCGATGTGACTAACGGCAACACCAGATGTATTTGTAGTTGCCGCGACAGCATAATGTCATTCCTTGTTGATATACTCTTCGCAAATATCAACAATATGCTCGCACAGTTTTTCCGGAATCAGAGACCTGTTCACGTGTCCGTCACGTCCTTGAGTACCGGTACGGCTACCCCTGGGAGCTGCCTCGTGGCATGGCGAACCCGGTTTGCACGGTGGAAGGAACTTAGGGTCTGGATGATTCGTCCATATGTCAGTCGGTTTTTGCCGAGTATCGCCATATTGGCAATTATGTGTTACTATATCACCTTCAATAATAAAATTATGAAACCCTTGTACATCCGCACAATACACCGGTTCTACACGACCAGTTGCTTCTACTGCTACAACACGCCACCTTCGCGCTTGATGCTTACACTGCGCATGGCGGTTAAAATTTGCCCGATGGGAATTACGTAAAAGAAACATACTATCAATATCACTTTTCATAAAAGTCATTGTGTATATTGGAGTATCTGTTTTCCCTAAGCCTTTACGTCGATATTCTGTTACATCATATGTACCCATACCAATTTTCCTACACAACACACGTATATATAATAAATCGTCCTTTTTCGCAGACGACAACGTCACTTGCCCATTATGGACATCTACCGTTCCATCAGCAGCTAAATACCCAGCAAGCCATGAATATATCTCATCATTACTACACTGAGTAGACGGCAAAGAACGCCTCCTTCAATAAACATGTTAGCCTTAAGTGCATTTGTTTCTAATATTTTACCATATTTAGTATACCATCGATGATTTGATGTTGCATAAATATGCTTAACAACAGAATGTCGCGTAAGCGTAATTTTCATGACTTCTTGATCACCATAATATCGAATAGGCGCATCAACCCAAGCACCATCTTTAGTAAGTAACTTCACAGTCTGATCGACCAACGATGATATTGGGTATTCTCCTTGGTCGGTAACAACCTTCGTATCCGGTCCTAAACAATATGTGACCGTATATCTCGGCTGTCCAGCAACGAACGGCATTTTTCGCATTGCACCACGAGGATTCTCTCTGAACCACAGCTTGGGCTGTAGTTCAGCAATCAACTCGTTGCAATGCACATTCAGATTGTCGCAGAACTTGGCGTAGTCCGTGATGGGTTCTAAATATCCATTCACGTTGCGACGGTGATGCGATATGGCCGCAATAGAATAGGTAGTGCAATCCGGGGATTCCCACACCACATCCGGCTTGCCAAACCGTTCCAAGATGTCCTTGGCGGTGACCTTGGATATATCCGCATACCAGTCGATGTCCTTGTGTATCTTGTCCCAGTCGACCGAATAAACCTCATGTCCACGTTTTTCGAACGCCTTTCCGATACATCTTTCCCCAGCAAATAATTCTAATACTTTCATGGTATCCTTTTGTTTTGAGATATGTTAAAATATAGAAGATCGAAATTTTGATCCCAAGTATAGGATAGGCGGGCTTAATCCCGCCGTTTTTCTACCAATTACTGCATTGGAGGCATTCCTCCGCCAGCGTCTGGTGCGCCGACACCGTCATTTCCGCCGTCATCGCCACCACCACCACCTTCGCCAGTTTCCTCGTCCTTCTCTTCCTTGCACCAAGCCTTATTGAGGTTATATTGTTCGTCGTTGAGACGCAGCCCCCATCGTAATGCGGCTTGTTTCGACAAGGCGCCGTTCGGATTTTCTTTGGAAGACACGTGCTTCATCATAGAGTCAAATACGGCAAGCTTAGTAGTCCATACTTCAGAATCGATGAAATTCTGGAACCCGTTTGACTTACGGAAGCGAACGGTGTAGAACTCTTGCAGCTTGATCGAGTCGTCAATTGTATTATCTGTATTAAGCACCATCACGAACAGACGAATAAGAATCGTCTCGAATGGAGTCTGATAACGCTGTACAAGTCGAGCGAACGATACTTCCGCTTGAGTAACTTCGCCAATCTTACCTTGAGCATAATTTTGTGAATCACCGGCCAAAGCAGTGATACGGCCCGGAGGAACCATCAATGAGTTCACCAAGTTTCTCTTAAAGAACTTCAAGTCATCGATATTGCCAAGTTCAGCACCACCTTGCATACGCTCGATACTGGAACCAGTACGACCGCCACCTACACCAATAATAAAATGTTCAGTAAGTCCCGGCGAAGTGCCGAAGTTAGTGACTTCGCCAGTAGTGGAATTATAATCGAGACGACGAGAGAACATTTTTGCTTGGTCTTTCATGAACTTTTCAGCAGTTGCCTTAGTCATACCAGACACGTCAACCTTGAGAACAAGTTTTTCCGAACCCCAAAGAACACGATACATCACAACGGAGTCTTCAATTGTATTCAATTGGTTATACGGCTTCATTGCTGGTTCCAGAATGGAACGTGGGTCATTGACACCGCCGGGTCCAGTCATACCAAGTGATGCATACAAAATTTGGTTCGGAGAGAAGTCAATATAGTTCTTTCCGTTATTTTGCGACGCCATTGTTCCCGTAAGCATCTGTCGATAGCCAATGATTAAATTATCTTGTACGACAATGATCATATGTTCTTCCGGCAGCATATTCACACCGACAATTTCACCAGTCTCTTGATCATAAAGAACTTCGAAGAATATACGGCCACGAGTCAATAGATACTTCATGTACTCCCAACCGTCTTGATGGAACTTCATGATACGGCGGAGTACCGTCTGTCTGAAAATCTTTCCAAGTTTTTTGCGAACAGGGTCACCGATAGCCGCGTCATGGTCGATGTCAAGAGAGCATATTTCATCGATGTCGTCTTTATAGACGCCTTCGTTGCAAATTTGTATTAAAGATTCATTCACTTCGGAACGAGCCGCAACTGTATCGTACTTTCTGGCACGCTCTTGGTTTTTCTTCCAGTACAATTGGGCTTGATTTTCGGCAATCGCATTTTGAATCTTGTCTGGATCAAGCTTGTTCGTACCGCTAATACCAAGCGCTGGCATATACATGCTGAATCCATCGACTGCAGAACCGTCCGGCGACAACATCTGCTTAATGCCTTGGCCGACAACGTTTCGAGAGGCACGTATTTGACGGACAATGTCACCTCGGTTAAAAATTCGGTCAAATATTTCGCCACGTTCATTAGCTTGGCCATAATCTCTAACATGGCTAAGGATTCTTGTGGCTATATTATCCTTTTCTTCTTCTTTATTCTTTTTAACTAGCATATGTGTTCCTTCACCACTGTAGAATTACGCCATCATAGTCCACGGTAAACTTTGGCGACCGTGACGCTATATAAAATTCCCTCAATGCGTCATTCTTTATATTCTTAGATAACAACCGTTTATTCATAGTAGCACACGCCGCTATGTACATAAAATCATCGGCGTCTACCTTAAAACATGGCACGCCGTTAAACATCTTAGGTTTACCCGACATAAGTTGCTAACGTCCTCCATGATTTTGCTTCGTTAAGCATATTGGACAAATCTTTATTGAAAATCGTCTCGTCGGCGGTCACTAATGTCTTGGCTATACGCACGGCCAGTGCATACCCTTCCGGTTTCACCGACGAATAGTCAATCACCTTTCCGTTCTTCAAGAAGTTCACGATTTCATTATATGTACCAACTGACCGGATATTGAACGTAGCCTCGGTCGACGCAAGAACCTCTCGGTCAAACGTATTTACCATATAGTTTTCACTTTGTACCGTTCCGTCATTGATAATACAGTACAGAAGGAATTGTGCACATGTGAATGCTCGTTGCAATCTTTGCTCCATAGTCAACGAAGCGTCATCGGCTTCTGGCTGCATCTTACCCACACCACGGTTCTCTGGCGGAAGGTATGAAATCTCTTCCACTAGTCCGATGACCTTTCGATACACAGGAACGTTTTTCACAAGGTCCGACTTGTTCATGATAGCAAGCGAATCAATCCAATCAAATACATTCGGCAATTTATCAACTTCGGTTCCCATTGCTGACTGGATAAAGAAAATGAGCTTATCCAATTCTGTGTATGCCCACGACGCATTCGTGGTGTCCTTTGCATTTGGCCGTTCCGCGCCTCGTTCATCGATAAATCCACAACCAAACGCATCAGTCTGTTCCACTGGTTCACGGAGTCGTTTCACCAGATATTCGTACACTGTCTGGTCAAATTCTTGCTTAGTTTTCTTATAAATTTCCGCCATAATGTCTCCTATACCAATGTCTGGTCATGAACATACACTAAATCCCATGTATTTTTGTTTTTCAAGTTCTCTTCCAAAACCTTACAGTCAACGCTAGGTGGCACTAGATTCGCACCGAAGCTATTCGGGTGCTTATGGTTGTTATCTTGCCACACTTCGATATGAAACGCCGGATCTTTGACTTTCGGACCGCCATATTCTTCCGGGCCTAGATAAATTTTCAAGTAACCTTCTTGATACGCATCCCAGCAAGCGGTATTGAACTTTCTCATTTGTGCGTCGGTCAATCTAAAACATGCTTGTGTACTTTTCGGCCCCATGTCAACCGCTTGGATTTTACGTTGATCATACCCATGATTGGAAACTGGATTTCCTTGGTCAAGAAACTCTTGGCACTTGGCTTGCATCGCTTGTTGAGCTTGTCTTTGATGTGCGGTATCAGTAATCTTATGCCCATTATAATATTGTTTTGAAATATTAGTATAGCACTGGTCAACGGCACGTCCTTTTGCCGAGTAATTCACGGCAATAGCGCCGTCATGGCTTTGCCTATTGTTGAACATCGCTTTCGATTGAGCTTCCGGTGAACGATATACCGACGTAACAACGACACCCGGTATACCGGCTTTAGACATAATGTACTTGATGGTTTTAATGGTAATGTCCGATAGCTCGTTAGCACCTTTTTCGGCCTGATTTACTATCTTGAAATTTGCATCCGACAAAGGCAACGTCGCGTTTTTATTTTCATACACCTTAATCGAGTTCTTTACTAGCGTCAGCAATCCACGCGATTCCATCGCATTTGCCGAAAGCTCAGTCGGTATTGCCGTATCTTTAAATTTCATTGTAGGCAAGCCAACATAATTATATATAAGATTTGCCTCGTCAACTCTAAGCTGCCGTAACGCTACCCGGTTCGGGTTCGAATCATACGTCAAGTGCGACAAGATATCCGCCGCCAAAGTAAAATGCAGATTTGCCAATTTTTTATCTACTGGGACACCGTTATTGCTACTAGACCATCCTTTAAATGAATCTGACGTAATCTTCTGATTTTTATCATCTAAATAGCTCATTCCCGGAAGTACCAGCATATGTACCGGCTTCGTACGGCCAGTCAAGTAAGCCATACCCATGTTGACACAGTAAGATATATACCCAGCTTCCGGGCAAACTTGAGGATCAACCGCAAACCCGTTTGAATGGATGAAGCTACATATAGCCGTCTTTACTGCGCATGGACACGAGTTATGAGTAAGGCATCCCCAATGCAGATATGCCCAGTTGTCCGGATTCTTAATTGCGCCCCAGACAGTAAACTGTATATACCGGAAATATGCCAGCTGCATCTGGTTATCATCAAGTTCAAAATTTTCGATCGTTGACTTAGTCTCGTCACTTGACGAAGCTTCTGAATATGTTTTATCTGAAATGTCAAACAATTTGTTGAAGTCGTTTGGCGTCAATCCACCGATTGCGTCACCTTTCGGTATGCCATTTTCATCCACGTCTGGCACAGAAAACACTAGTTTCAAGATTTGTTGCCTAGACGGCCCTAAGTTCAGCTTTATATTCGACCCAATTGCAATACCGCCATCATCCGCTTCATATAATTTTTTAGACTTTACCGTTTCATGGTCATAGAGAAATGTCCAATCAGCCGGATATGAGCCTTTAGGATACGCATTCGCAAACGTTAATGGAAGACCAGGTATATTCAGTGCAATTGGAGGCAAGATATCTGGGTCAAATGCAAATCCACCCATCAATATTGACGTCAATTGACCCATAGACTGCATGGCGCTTTCCGACGCACCCATGGTCAACGCGCCCAAAGAGCTTCGTACAACATTCATCTCTGACGCAGTCTTGGTCGCATTCAAGTCAAGTTTACCAACAATTTCATCTAGATTTGGGTATAAAATACCATATTCGTCGTTACCCAAAAGGTCGCCAATCATTTCTGCAATTGCGTTACATAGTTCAGAAATACGGTGCTGATTATAACTTGGCACGCTTGCTCGCTGCCAATCGGTTAGTCCGTTATTCTCGTCAGCTACATCATAAAAGCCATAAGCATTCATGATTTTATAGAACTGGCCTTCAGTTCCTTTTGCTTTTTCGACAGCCTCATCTACGGACGATTGTATTCTACCAGCAAAATGACCGTTATTCATAACGATTGCAGTTTATCAGTTTCTTCGGTATAAATTACCATAAAGACATAAAAAGAAGCCGTCGCTTTCGCGGCGGCATCTTCAGGAGAGCGATATGGAGATTTTAGGAGTTCTTCACTTGAGCCACAATGTCATTGAGCTGCTTGTCAAGATTGTCCGAAGCGTTCTTTGCCGCATTCGAATTCTTTACACCTTCGAGCAAAGAATTCAGTTTAGCAGTAAACTGGTTTTCAATCGAAGTTTTCTTAGCAGCGCTTTCCAGCAAGCTATCAATGCGAACTTGTGCTGGATTCTTGACGGGTTTAGCCTTAGTCGCACTTTCGGTCATTGGTTTTTTATTAGCAGTTTGCGTTGATTCAAACTCTGCAATAATCTTGTCGGCTTCATTAGACAACGATGTCGTTTTCAACGCTTTATTTATACGGTTCATTGTCGCTTCAAACACAGATGGCACTGGTTCGGACTCACCATACACTTGGTCAACAATGGATTCATTCAATGCACGTTGTTTTGATTTTTTTGCAAAATCAGCAACGATAGATTCAGTTACGACTTTCTGTTTAAGCGCATTGACAACGCCATCCAATTTTGCGAGTGTAGTGTTACGTTCGCGATCTTTATGATAAGATTCCAAAATGGCATTAGCTTCATCGGCAGCCATTTTCATTTTTGTTTGATTTACGATGGCTTCCACCTTAGCAGCTTTTTTAGCAAAAGAGCATTCAAATTCGCTATCAGTGTCAACACCAGCATCACCTCCGACATCTCCACCAACGTCACTTACAGCGGCATCAGCACCTTCAGTCTGGGCTTGGTCAGCCACACTACTATCAGCAGCATTACCATCGACGCTAGCGCCATCAGTTTCATTGTTTTCCAACAAGCCACGAGCCTTCGTCGCAATGGCCTCAAAATTAAAGTCATCGTCATTATCTTCTTCAGACGATTTTTTATCGTCTTCTTCAGTAGAATTATCGTCACCGGAATCCAATAAGTTGTCGAGCTCGGAATCATTGTCTGCACTCGACTCAGTAGTTTCTGGTTCGCTCGGTTCAGATCCATTGTCATCAAGCCCAGCAAGGTCATTATCCATGCCAGCAAGTGGATCTTCCTCAGCACCAGCGTCTGCACCACCAAGGTCTGACTCTCCGCCAAGACCGTCATCAGCGCCGCCAAGACCGTCATCAGCGCCGCCAAGACCGTCATCAGTTCCACCAAGACTGTCATCAGTGCCACCGAGACCGTCACCCATACCAGCAAGCGGATCACCCACATCAGTACCTAAACCACCATCCAAGCCAAGACCGTCTGACGGATTAGCGTCAAGCGATGGTTCAGCCGTCGGATCAATCGGTTCCATAGTTGGGATACCGCCGTCAATATTCGGCTCACCGCCCAGAACGTCTGGGCCAGCACCAAGGCCATTGTCTGCCGCAACGTTATCACCAGTCTTTGCAAGGTCCTGTGCAACCGTACCATTCGGCTGAGCTTCAGAAACGTTCTGCTGTTGCTGTGCTTGAACTGCATGATTAATCGTCTGGTCGATGAAAGAACGTACGTCACCTGTGATGTGGTTATTCATCTGAATGATAGCTGAAATACCAGTAATATCAGCCGCCGTCACACCACTGCCATCAGGCAATTCAGCAAGCTGTTTTGCAAACTCATCCACAACAAACTTCTGCGTTTGCGTATCTTGCAAATCATCGCCTTCACTCATGAAATTTTCGCCATATTCCATCGGTTCATTGCTCGGATTCACTTCGAGCATGTCGTCGAATGATTTAGGGGAATTATCTTCTTCGGTCGGCAATCCCAAGTCCAGCTGACTACCGAAAGATTCAAACTGGCCCACAGCTTCTTCTAGAGCGAAGATATCCTGCATAGCCTTCTGTTGTATTGTAGCTTCTGTCTGCATATTGAAAGTCCTTTCATTGAGCCAGACTGGCTCGAATTTCCGAATAGTTTATATATTGGCCAAATTTTTCAATTTTCATCATATTCAATTTCAATGTCTGGAACACAATAACCCGGCTCTGAGTTACCGTTTACTTCTAGCTGTAAGTACACATAATCAGTCTCTCCGGCCTTCAGCGGATTATAAATACCGCCATCGACACGGCACAAGTTATAGTTTCCACACATGCATAAAGGCGCATTATGGACATAGCTACCCATTTCTAGCATAGTTACGCATTGATACGCATTTATCTTCTTGCCAGCCTTAAATACCGCTTCTGGGTCTACATATACGATTTCTTCGTTGGTAGCGCCATTAAATACGGTAACTCCGTCCACTACTACGTCGTCTATAACGTTTGCAATAGGAGAAAACGGATTTCCGATAAATCTCAGTGGGCATGTCGCACCAGCGCGATTACGGAACGCATACAACGCATTCAGATCAAAGGTCAGCATAGGACGACGGACACCGTTCATTACATAGCAGTTATGGCCAAAGTTATCTTGTTCTACATCGACATCAAACTTATACAAAGGTTTTGCGACCTTTTTATCTTGTATAATGGCATCTTGCGGATCAACAAACGGAGACTCAACGTCATCGTTCGTCGTTACTTCGCCAGTAGATGCGTTAATAACGGTATTATGCCATTCTGTAGGCACATACGCCGGATTGTCCTCACCATACGTGCCCGGTATTCCGTTATACAAATACGCCACTTGGATTTCACCGCCAGTACCAAAATTGGAATTGCGCTCATCGGCTGGCCGTTTATATATCAAACCATAAGGGCACTCTTGAATCAAGTCAAGTCCTTGTGTCGGATCACGAACTACCAGACATATACGGGTCATATCAACCACGCTGGTCGCTTTGCCGTTTTCATCGCACACCGCCGGATGATATACATATGGCTCGCGTAACGGTACAGCTTGTTCAGTAGTAGGCTTAGTGCCATCCAGCTTCACAAATTCGATGAAGTTATCCAAAGCGAACCCAGACTTGTTTTCGAATGTATAGACGATGGTTTCGTCACCCCTAACCCGGCTAGCAACCGTTAGTGTTGGTTGACGGTCGCCATTAATATAGATAAGATTTCCAAACCCGCAATCCTTGTATTCAACGGTGTAATAGTCTTGACTAAGGCGAGGATCAGGTACTTGACCATACAACCCAGCGACGGTAAGATAAAACGGATGCTCTTTAGAATAGTTCCAGATGTCATTGAGTGCAATTTGGGATTTCTGATCTGTAGGACGGCTATAGGATATTGAATTGCCTATGTAAAGTTTGGCAGCAGTTTGTAATTTTGGCCTTTCTCCAATTGGATATAGTCTAATGTTGCTTAATTGGACATCTGGAGCCTTGATTAAATGAATTTTAAAAACACTTTCCATCGAGTACGAATAGCACTCTGGATTATCTGGACGGTAAATGCAATATGCCCCTGCTTCTGACGCATCATCGGATGGTACAGTCGTTCCGGATGATTCCAACGCGGCAGAACTGTACACAGAAGGAACACAAGTATCAACTCGTTTCAGACCAATTGACGATACCGGAGTACCGAAATCGCCATCTTTACCAGTATATTTCTTGATTAGCAAACGTGCTGACATACATCACCGACAGTGTTTGTACGCAGTTTATATATTTCCTATTTGCTGAACATATCGTTTGCTTGGGTCATCGTGCCTTTCATAATAGATCGATAAAACTGCTCCGTAGTCATTGTATTCTGCTGTATGGTTACGTTAATATGCTCCTTGGTCAAACTTGCCTTACGCACGCCAGACAATTCTGCATTTGACACTACTTTTTCAAAGACATCCTCGCCAATACCTTGAACCGTACCGTCAGAATACTGTCCAGCGCTATTATTGATGTCTTTCTGGGCAAAAATCGCACGAAGTTCATCAAATCCAATCAAGTCTTGTCCGGCGATAAGGCCAAATTCATTTTCGACCATATCTTCCATCACCGCATTAGGACCGTCGGCGAAATGGTCGTACATTATGCTACCGCCATAATTTTCAAACATGTAGCGCAGCTTATCGAATTCTTCCTTAATCTGCGTAGCTACCAATGAATGTAGGAGCAAGGCGTCATCGCCTACAACTTTACCGTTTTTAAACCCATCGATAAAACTAGTGGTACTAACTCGTTCAATTTGGTATCCAATCCGGGCAAGTTCATCTTCAGTGCGAAACACGCCATCTACGTACAAACCACGTTCAGTACACTCTATTGGTGCTATCTTTTCGCCAAAAAAGTTATCTTTGGATGTCTGGTCGAATACTGGTCGCACATCAGTAGTTTTAAGATGCAATTTTCCATCGCTTAGGGACAGCCATGCGCCACCATCGGCAGAATCCTCGATATACACCTTAGCGTCGGTATATAGATTTCCCAAGAAATCCTTAACCATTTCCACCAAATCTTCACTGTACTTACGATCTACAGTATCCTTGTAGGTTTCTACATATTCGCCGCATACAAGGGCACGAGCCGCCGTAATACTGCCAGTCAGTCCGTAATACATCAATAACTGCTTGTATGAACGGTCATTCAACGTTTTCCACTCATACATACTAGCACGACCGTTCAATGACGACCCATTCGCTTGCATCTTTGTTTGTATAAGGTTGCCAAATTCGATAATGTTGTCAAGGACAAGGTCATGCGGCGTCGTATAATTCCGAATATTTTTAGGGCTGACATAATGATGCCCATTGATGATCAATGCGTTTTTATAAGCATTACTGGTGTCCAATATATATGGAACCCCAGTGTCTGGACGTTTCTTACATACATAATTGTTTGCATCGACATCAATGAATCCCAAGCTAGCGACCGGGTCCTCTTGATTTAACAAGGATTCACGGAATTTCACAGCATCTTTGTGGCCTACACCGATTGGCAAAAATTCCCATACAAAGTTATTTGCGCCTAATTTAAGTCGTCCGCACCATACAACATTTAACGGTTTTCCAAACACACCATTATAGCATGCTTGAGTGAATCCTTCAGCTACATCAATCAATGTCTTAAATTCTGGACTGCCATCCTTTATCGGCAACCCAGATACGGAGTCATTAATCAATATCTTTGCAGCAAGTCCATAGTTATGCCATGATAAAAACGTACTTTCGCCGCCACCAGACGACATAAGTTCTTGTTCCTCGACTGACCGCATAGTCTCAACTAAATCGACACATGACGCACCAAATGTATTTCGCAAAATACCCAACAATATTGACACTGCGTCATAAATACCCATACTCGCTCGCATATCCCCTATACGCTTAGAACTATTTTTAAATATAACCCAGCCAGGAATCTTGTTGTCTGGGTTCGAAGGAACTTCGCGAGACTCGCTAGCATAAATATCTTGATCAAACGCCCCATATGTCATAAATGCCCAACGACGCAATTCAGCGTCATACGGAATGTATGGCATTTTGTATTCTACTCGAACTTTCGTACGTTCGTCAGATTTTGCCGTATTTTCCAACGGCACATAAATTCCGACTACATATATGATATTGCCTAGACCGTCAATCGGTGTCGCAGCAGTAAATTTCTCTGCATTATTTATATCGACTTGTACTTCCATGCCGTCCGTATTTACCAATAATAGCGATCCTTGTTTAAACCGCGTTACTTTGCCTACATCTATTAAATCGGTGGTATTGCCTTCGATTGCTGAATCAAAAGTAAATATCACATTGGTTGCCGTAGTGGACACATGGGCATATTTTCCGATGTTATAAAACTGTCTTGGCTCTTCGCTATTCGTTGGATAAGCTTCGTACACATCATTATCGACAAACGTTACTTCGCACCAGCGAACGCCGATTGAACGTTTAACCATCCTATGCCTAGTGCGCCCCCAGCGTTTATATTTAACCCGTACTCGCTTATACATCGATACCGGTACAAGAAACCGTGCTGGCATAAATACGAACGGAGCATTGTTATAATTATATTCGGGTCGGCTACCGATAAAAGTCTTGTTACCAAACACCGATTCATTCGTGTATAACTGATACCACTTAATCTGTTGTATCACATCTTGCAATTCAGAATATTCAGCATTAGCACCACGTAACCGAGACTTTTGAAGAAGCAAAAACAACGGTCCAAACCAGATACCTTGTGTACTCAAAATCGTATCAATTTCGTTAATAGCCTTGTCCATGACGTTTTCGGCGAACTCTACACAGTCATTTATCGTACATTCATCAGATTCGCCTAAATCATCCAACGTCGCATACGCTGGGTAGAAATCCGCATAATCTATGACATCGGTGGCTGTGGAAGCCTCATCCCATTCAGCGACTTGTATGATAGCATCGTCCGTCAATTCAGACCAACTAATGTCAAATGGAATCCCAGCAGCAGTTTCTTTGCAGTTATTCAACGCGGATAACTCTTCCATAGCAATGTCAATAAATTGTCTTGCGGTTCCATAGTAAAAATATGCGTATGGACTAGTCGCATCGGGATTATTCGTAATATGCGCTATGATTAAATCTGGCGATGGTATTCCGCGATTTATTTCTTGTGGGCTGTATGCATTTGGAATCAATTCGTACGTTTTCCCATCATGTCGTATCGTGAACCTATATGGAGCATCTTTCTTAGTAGTATCATAAATCCATGATACATAACCTTCATCGCCCTCGTCGTTTCCAAACAAATCATTATACATGCCAGTATAATAATCACACAACATCCGCTTGATGTCAGCAATAGTCATTTCAGTCGATGTGATTTGCCAATCAGCGTATTTACCAACACCTATTGTGCTATAAGTCAATGCCGTGTTATTAGATGGCGGATAATTATGTACAATAGAAATGCGGCATTGGTGTTCCGAACTATAACCGCTATTGTACATTACACCAAACCCACTGTCTTGTATCATACGTACACCATGGTAATAATCGCCATCTGGTATGCGTTCAATTTTATTCTGTCCAGCATAATAATCCAATTGATTGCGGAACGACGCCAAGTCAAGAAGAAACTTCTTTTGCTCATTGCCCTTCTTCTTTAATTTATATTGATTCGTGTCTAGCTGTTCCTTTAAACTACTGGACATAAACTTACGAACCCCACGAATACTCATGATTTCGTTATATGTATCAAAGAAATGATTAGTAAAATTTTTCGCGAGTTCGTCTTTATTTGTATATAACTTTTTAAAGACATCAGATACATTTGGAATAATCGCAGTAGCGCCATCGCCACTTATATCTAACATCGGATTTGGATGTCTCTCTGCACACTTGGATACAAACTTAGTAACTTCAGATCCATATACATCCGTCATCTTGGCCGATGATTTAATTCCAGTCACCGTCCAGTCAGTTTCGTCAGCCATGGAACTGTCATAGAAAACCGTCTTAATACCAAGATTATTAGCCTTCGCCATAGTACCCAAAGAATTAAGCCGTTTCATAAAGGAATCATAGGAATACACCGCGCTCGATTTACCTTTCGACTGTTTACGATACCACTTTATCCCCTTGAACATGCTTCCTAGCAATCCGACACCAGCCAATGCCCTAGCAGTATCTACACCAGGATTTCCGACCGTACCATCTTGGTGCCAAAAATTCTGGTTGGCAGAATCAAAGCCAGTTACCGATAACTTAGCAACCGGCGTCATCAAGTGATATCGAGGGATTACAGATATCGTTACTGTCGAAGCTTTAATGCCATCTGCATCAACGGTATCATTGTGGCAATACGAAATGTCAGTCAAATATACACCGTCGTTGCCATATCCGACAGACAGCGAAATTGCCGGTATTAATGAGCGGCTTTCTGGTATTGTATATAGTCCGGTCTCCACCAAATCATCTAGCGGATACCCAATACTTAAATAATATTTGTTAACTACATCGGCATTTTCCGCGCTTTTAGTAACCGTAGTAATAACAACACGATCGTTTTCGGCAACAGTAAGTCCGCCACTTAGCGTAATGCCGTTAATTCGGTACATCACGTTGTTTGTGACGATTTCATTCATATTGACTTCATCCACCGTGCCATCATCGTTCATCGTCGACGATGTGGCGGTACTTTTCATAGGAATATCGCTGATATCAAGCTTGATATCAGTTTTAATTTGCTTTTCGGTATAATAGTGCTCGAAGTCAAAAAGTCCAGCCATGAAAACGCCTCGGTTACATGCCTAGTTTATCAGTTTCATAACCGAGGCGGATATTCTAGTCAGACTGCGCAGACAGTTCCCACATCGGCTTGACGGGGCCAAGTGTCGAGTACATACCATTGTTTGTCACGGCTTGATAGAAATCGAACTTATCCGACACCACTTGGCCACGGTGCGTAATAATCACCGCACAACTATCGGCCAGCATTAGTTTTGCTAAGTCGAGCATGTCGCGCATGGAGTTGTCGTCAGTAGAAATATCAAGCACTTCATCGAGAGACAAAAAGTTGACGTTGAAGTTTCCGACCAGCGACACGAAGTCGCGGAACGCCATAGAAATCGCAAAGCCAAGCTTTCGTTTCTGCCCTTGAGATAGCATCGTGTAAGACGGTGATAATCCTGGCACCGCCTTATAAGTGTAATCCATGGCATCATTGAACATGACGACAAATGGCAAATGAGCCTTGGAAATATTCCTCTGTACAGCCTTGTTAAACGCTGGCACGAACATACTGAACACCATCTTCTTCATGCCGTCATCGGCGCATACCTTGGTAATTGTATTGCAGATAGCAATCGTATCACTAGCGTCATGCAAGTTCTTTTCAGCTTCGACTAGTAAGTCCTTGTTCTTTTGGATTTTCGCTTCCATGACGGCAATCGAGTCGTCCGTAGAATTTTCGGCACGTTCAATATCAGCTTTCAAAGTATCCAAGCGTTCACCCAATTGGGAAATTTGCCCATTCAGTTCGCCTTGTTCTTTCGCAAGATCGCTATATTCACCGCTCAAAGCATCATATTCTTCTCGAATTTGTGGGAACTTCAGCTTCTCTTGTTTCAAATCATCAAGCCGAGTAGTCAAAGAATCAAGATCAACTCCATCTAGTTCATCTTCAAGTCGACCCAGCTCATTCTTGGCAATCAACATGTCATCACACAATGGCTTACGTTCATTATCCCAATATTCTTGATAAGCAAACACCTCTGGTTCTAGCTTACCAAGAGTTTCTTGGTCAACTTTATCAGCGGCATCTAACCGATCAAGCTGTTCTTTCAACGGTTTCAGTTCAACCTTCAAGGACTTGACTTGGTCGTTTATCGCTGACCACTGGACTCTCAGTTCGGCCTTATGACGTTCGACATCAGATTCATCCGAAATATGTCCACACGTCGGACACGGTGTACCAACCTTAAACGACTTTGCTGTTTCGGTCAACTTGTCGCGCTGCTCACATCGTAAACGAATCTCACTTTCTTTGATCCCATATTGACGATCAATCTTGGCCCGTTCGGACGGACGATTAGCTATATTCGTTTTAACTACTTCATAGTCATCACGAATCCGTTGCATATTAGCTTCGTATTCCGCATGGTCTTCAACAAACTTATTATATGCATACTCAGCTTTCTCGGCGCGTTCTTTGGCACGTTGTAGTAAAGGGACTTGCTCTGACTGCCGATTAATCTGTTCGATTTCTTGATCTATATGTATTTCTTCAGCAAGTTGATTCCGTTTGTCATTCAACTTATTATATACATTAGACTTGTTAGTATTCAATTCAGAGTATTTAGCCTTCATCTCGTCAAATTGATTACTTAGTGTTTGATAGTCAGCCTTCATCTGGTCAAGGTTTTCGGCGCGTTCAGCGACCATGCGAGCATGAATCTGCTTGAGTTCAACAACTTCATTGTTGAGTTGTTGCATGTCAGACCGGGCCACATTGAAAGAAATCGTGGCATCAGACAAGCGCTTGTGGTTTGCTTTTTTCCAAGCGTCAAGCGACAACGAAATAATCGACTCTAGTAATTCACGTTTCTTCGCTGCTGGCAACATAAAGAACGGAAGAGTCTCTTGGGTATTCATTGCGATGACGTTTTTAAACAGTACTTCATTAAACTGAAGGATTTTTTCCTCAAAGTCTTGCTGACTGAATCCAGCTCGTTTGTTCTGTACAACCCATTCATCACCGACATACTTTTCCAGTACAAACTTCACGGTCGAAGCTTTACCCGAAATTGTACGTAGTACACGCCATGACTCATGCCCGTCTTGTGGATTTTCAGTGTCAAACGTCAACTGTACCATAGTAATAGCACCATCATTGGCATTCTTAGAATTTCGCAATTCTTCTTTCTTACCACCACGGTAAGAAATACCTAGTAAGGCGAAAGTCATCGCCTCAACAATCGCAGACTTACCAAACCCATTGTCACCGCTAAGCCATAGTAAGCCGTCACGGAACTCAAAAACATTCTTTGTGTTGCCGTACGACATGAAATTGCGGAACTCAAGTTCCTTAAAAATTATTTTATGCATCTAAATTACCAAACGCTGAAAAATCTGTGTTAGTCAAAAGATCGGTGTCGCCTAAATCGAGATCAATGTCATCGGCCTTCTTTTCTGGCGTATCAACAGTCGTTCCAACGACCACAAAATCGTCGGTAGCGTGAGTATCGGAATAAACCTTGATTTCACCATTCAGAAGCGGATCAGCCTCGGCAGCCTTCTTGGCTTCTTGGTTGGCCTTCTTCTTTTCACGAGCCTTATTGGCGCGTTCGCGACGCTTGGCCTTCTGTTCCGCGACCTTGTCGTCAAAGCGCTTCTCGTCTTCCTTGGAAATCGGATGGGCATTGACGGTCGCGTCAAACTGCTTGGTAAGTTCGGTCATGTCAGAACTTTCGACGACAGCCTTCGCTTGCGCCTTGTCAGTTTCGACGGCAACAACTTCAGCATCGGCCTTTTTGGCTTCGTGCTCATTGATGTTCAGAACTGACATGCACTTGCGCATCTTTAAGAGGGCTGGGTAGCTAATCTTGAGTTCGGCGCATATCATGTCGTCGGTGCGGCTACCTTCGGCTTCAAGTTCGGCGAGACGCTTGTAGACCGGAGTCGACTCGATAATCATTGAACACTCGCGACGATACACGCGCTCGACCACCGTGCGGTGTTCCGGCGTATTTTCGTAGCCGTTCTTGATAGCGAAGTCGATTACATGTTCAAGCGGGTAGCCATAAAGGATGAAGGTGTCGATCTTGCCAAGAGGAATCGGCAATTCAAGTTCCGCAGCTTCCTCTGGAGAAATTTCGCGCTTCGGCAACGTCGGCTGTTCCACGAGAAGTTCGTCCTTGGCGAACAGTTCTTCGGTAGCCTCGTTGACCGGAATCTGCAACAAGGCGGCGCGTTCGATGATCATATTATTGTCACGGACGGTATAGCCGACTGGCTTGGTTCCGGGCTGCATTCCCATTTCCATACCAGACTTCAAGCCGTACTTGTACCCGCGCACTGGATAGGCGTCCGGATTGTACTGCTTGGAAGTAAGATACTTACCAAGTCCAGCTTCCGTAAGGATAGCGCCCTTGGAGTCACGCCAATACTGCGTGTTCGGAGTAAGAGGGCCTCGCATAGGGACGCAACGATTGTCCGGCACGTAGAAGAAAGTAAAGGTGAAGTTCGGCGTGTGCGAGCACGGATGCACAAGACCTTGCGGATTCGGACGAGCATGCTGGAAACAGTCGATCAAGGTGCCGACACGGTTCTTCATCGCCTTTTCGGACGACAGATACTTCACGTACACCGACATAGCCAAAGCTGCAGAGCCGAGATACTTGTTGATGAAGCCGCTGATAGAGCGATTTACGTTCAAGTCAAGCCAGATGAATTCGTCATCTTCGAGGCACACTACCCAAGACGGTTCCGTAGTCTGGGCGACATAAGACTTGATGATGTTGCTCTTCTTGCGCCAGTCATTACCAGCAAGCGGAACAAGCGTGACATGTTCTTCACGCTTGCGACAAGCCTCTGGAAGCCATCCGTGGTTCCCCGTGTCATAGGCAAAGATACGGTTAAATCCCAGCGCGATATGGTAATCGAGCCATTCGTTAAAATCAAGTTCATTGTTCGTGGACACACGAACCAATGCGTTTACTGGTGTTTCTGCCATAATTTCCTCAAGTATACGCCAATAAATATACTTTTATATCTGGTTGATGTCAAATGACGGACCACTAAAAATGCCATTTACAGATTCAAAATCAAGGCCACATGCCATATCGTCCATCAATTTCTGGTTCAAGTCGGTTTCTTGCTGAACCAACTGGTCACCTTTAAACGTTTCAGGATTAGCGTTCTCTCGCTTAATCACGGAGAAGAACCCGAACTGCTGTAACGTACGATAGTAGTCAACCTTACTTTCCGGGATACCCCATTCATTCGTCTTAGCCCAATCAATATTTAACTCAGCGACTGGCATGTCCATTACCGCATCAATAGCATCCGAAACGTCACGAGGAACCATAGACAAATCAATCAGAGTACGATTCCTCATATACTGGTCAGCCCAGCCATTAGCTTGTGCGACGGCATAGATATTCGGGCAATTGTCTAGTAAAGTAACCGCCTCTTTTTCCGACACTGCGTTTGCCTTAGTCGGTTTGTAAGCGCCAGTCTTAGCATCAACATACGCCATGCCACGAATGTTATCCGAAGTATCACCGGCAAGAACCTTGGCGTCCAGATACTTTTTCGGGTACACACATTCAACGAAATTCTCCGACGTATGGTTGAATATCTTCACGTTCTTCACATCAATCTGGGACATATCGGAGTCTCGCGTGATGACTATGACGTCGTCGTAGTCGCCACTGTACTTCTTGACGGCGGCATAAATCATGTCGTCACCTTCGGCAATGTCGCACTTGACAGCCTTTGCACGGAAGAACGGGGCAAGTTCCATTGCGTATTCGTCCTTGTAGGCTTGCCAATACTTCTTGTCGACTGAGAATTCCCAAGAAGATGCGCCACGCTTTCCCTTGTACGACGGAAGCACCGGAGTTCCAGTGAGCGTCTTGACTCCCCAAAGCATGTCTTGGGTCTGTGGAGGCAACTTTCCGAGCGGACGATGCTTCAACGATTCGAACACTGGGCGTTCCTTTGGAGAAATTTTGGCCACGCCGTAAGTATTGCCAACCTTAGTCACACGGTATGCATAGTTGTCGCTACAAACATAGTAGCCTATGCTATCGTAATAAACCTCGGCATGTTTTGTATAATAGTCCTTGACGACTTGCTTGCGCCATGCCTTCTTGCCTTCAAGGCAGAGAATAATGTCCATCGGATTGAAAAGTCTGATATAGTCCAGCATGCGGTTGAACATCTTCGCTCGCCAGACTATCATTTCGTCGTCTTCCGGCAAAACGCTGCCTAACTGCTTCTTGCTGGACTTTGTCTTCATTGACCAAAGCTGATGATAGGAAAGCGATGCCCAGTCGATAACGAGAAGGCGATTGTTCTTGAACGGATAACTCTTGAGAGGCTTTGACTTGAATTCCATAATAACTCCTAATCCAGTTCTACGACGGGCACACCATCGGCATTGACAAACGGGTCGCTTTTAATTTCTGGTGTCCAGCCACTCATGGCAGCAATATCGGCCAAGACTTCCAAACTAACAGTCTGAACGGCATCAGCGGATTCATATACTGGTTCTGGAGGATTCATCGCGGCAACTTCATAAAGAGCATCGACCAACTGCTGTGCCTCACGCGGACGCTTGCATTCACCGATAAAGAAGTCGCGGTAGTAATCCGTCGGACGGTCTACAGAACATTCGAGACGGTCGAACTGCGCAAAGATATCCGGTGCCGATTCGCGGTAAACAGCATAGCCTTCAAGCGGCTCGTGAATATCGGCGGAGACAATCGTGAATCCGTCAAAGCAGTTCTTGTCCAACTTGGCCTTGTCAAATCCGCGCTTGACAAAGAACTGACGAATTTCGTCCCAATGAGTAAGTGAACCTCGCATAAATTAACCCTATAGGAAAAACTTGTTCTTGAATACTTTAGCCTTGCTCTTGCTGACGGCCTTCTCGGCCTTGGCCTTCGCCTTGTCGGCAGCCTTCTTCTTGCGCTCGGCTATAACATTTTCGTCAATCTTGGCTTCGTAAATTCCAGTGAAATTGATCTCCTCGACCGGAATTTCGTCGTCGTCATAGTAGGAACGACGGATATCGTAGTGCTTGACCATGTAATTTGTCTTAACGATAGGATATCCAGATCGTCCGATATACTCGTACGACGCATCGTCGACCAAGTCATACACATAGGCCATCTTCTTGTCCTTGTGCGGACGCACAATACGACCGATCGACTGGACGACCATGTACACAGACTTTGCCGGATTTGCGAATATTAAGTTGTGCAGAAGCTTGATATTGACACCTTGCTTCATGCAACCGTACGTAGCCAGAATGATGTGGCCAGTCGAAAACTCGATTGACTTACGGATATCCTCGCGCTCATCTACAGACACGTCACCCTTTATGACATGGTATGTGAACTGCGGATAGTTCGCCGCAAGGAACTCGTGCATCATTTCAAGCGGATCGATGTTCTTGAATAAGATAACCGTATTCTGTTGCATCGTAATTTTATTCGAGTCGATTAACAACTTAATGATATCTTGACGCGACGTGTTTGAACTGCAAAACGCAACTTCATCATCATAAGTCTGACGGCATATCATCTTTCGTAACTGTGGAGGATATGGTATTAAAATCGAACGAACGGTTACTGGCGTAAGTACACCTTTGGCCACAAGTTCCTTCAATCGAATTATATCTTCCTTACGGCCTAGCTGACTTTCAATATAGCCAGCGTCAATGCCGTCATTCGGTAACGTACCAGACACGCCGATCTTGAAATCGATGGCATTGACACACTTGGCCAAGATATCTCGTAACTTGACTCCGCGAGTTGAATGCGCTTCATCTACCATGACAGCAGTAAAACATTCGAAGAAAGAATCCGGCTTGTTCTGTAATGACTGCCATGTTGAAATGGTAATCTGTTTCAACATGACTTCTTCGCCAATGTTGTTCTTCTTCAAGTTTTCCTTCTGAGCCTTAGACAGTTTGTCGTCAGAGTCCGCATAAATTAACGTACAGTACTTACGAGCATCTTCCCAGCCATAATCATCGTAAAAATCAGAGAACAGCTGCTCGACTAAGTTGGTAGACGGTACGACTATTAATAACTTCTTGTTCTCGCGTGATATTAAGTACCGGGCAATGATGCACATGGCCAACGATTTTCCGGCGCTCGTACACGCTAGTAACGATATGCGACGGCCATTAATCGCTCGTTCAGCCAACTTATACTGGTGTTCATAAGGGATAATCTTGTCACCAGTACGGCGATTATGCAAGTTCAGCGTATTTGCAAAACCGACTACATCGTCACGAGTCAACTTTCCACGGGGCGGTATGAACACATTGTTAATTTCTTTCGTAAGAGTAATCTTAGTTCCAAAGCGTTCATGAACCAAACGGCTGACACGTGGAATCAGCCCAATCGGTAGTAAATGGTCTTTGCGGTCATAAAACGTAACGAATGCGCTTCTAAAACCGTCTTTCACTTGCCATGTCTTTGACTTAGTCTTATCATAAAACGTCATTGAAGCCGATATGAAACTATTAATCATGTAAGCCAGACGATTATCAGATGATTCAATCGCTATATGACACTGTATCGGGTCATAATACTCAAACCGTACAACCGACGGCGCAATTGTAACTTGTTGCTGAGCCATTATTTAAATCTCTCAAAGCAGCACATCTTGTAAAACTGGTTGTTTTCTATACCGTCTCTAGGAGCCGGAAGATATGCCGGAATTAGGTATACGCCGTCCAGCTTAGCAATCGACTCTCCAGACAATGCTACAACAAATCGGTACTTGTATCCACTGTTTATGCGAAAATAGGTCGGATAGAACATGTTAGTCCGTTTTAATCCATTGACATATATATTCCGAAGAGACTCGCCAAATATTTGGACGACCTTTGCGTCATGTTTGCAGCGTCGCATGACCGCATCCACAATTTTGTCTTGTAACGACTGGTCAGCCCAATCATTATGAATCTCAACACCGTCAAGTGTCATGTTGACATTCCATCTACCATTATCAGCAGAATCATAGACGCCCACTCGGATTGTCGCATCAGGGGAAATTAGGGACACCGGGCTTTTCCAGCCAGTGTCCTTCCACCGAAACAAGGATAGTAACTCGATTGTTAAGCAATTTGTGTAAGCCATAATATGACAAGATAGCCATATTAAATTTGAATTGCAAATTATACTAATTTTCCGAAACATATACATGGTGTCCTATAAGGACTGAAATAATGGGACTGATTTTCTCTAAGCCTCATTATGTAAACTAACTCACACTCATTTTTATTGGTGTTTTCCGAAACATTAACATGGTAGAGTATGGGAGTGATGGTAAAACGGCGACTGACTTGTAATTCAAACTGGATTAGGTTACCTTTGTACTACGTAAACGATAAACTCGGCGTAAGACCGGACTGCTGGTGCTAGTTCGATTTTATAAAACATCCTGCAGTGGAGACTTGCCAAGAAATGGAAGGTTTATTAATTTTATGGACGTGATTGACGAAACCCTTAAACAACCTCAAACAACAAAGCGACGTAAGCCGTTTACTGAGTTCAAGATAGAGCTTCCTTCTATGCTCTATAAGGGTTTTATAGCGTACTGTCACGATTTTACGACAACTAATGGACATTCTCCAGCTAACAAGACTTTGCTTGATACTATGGCCTTAGTGCTTTACATGGTGACAAGCCATCTCCGTAGTGACCTTATGACCAATATGGTCGTACAGCCGCAGATTCCACACAAGTATTGGAAATGTCATCTTTCCGCGTCATTGCTCCATAAGTTTCTTGGCGATGGCTACATTATCGCAATCAACAACTTGGTCGAACAAGGTTTTATCGGACGAACAAAGAGTTATGTCAAAGGTGATTCAAACCGTAAAGGTAAGTGCAAGGCTTTCTGGTTGTGTGCCCCTTACCAGAATAGCTATGCGACTTATCTCCAAAGTCGTCTCGATAAAAAGTACACAAATAACGAAGTCGTTGTACGTGGAACAATGTCCAAGTATACGATTACGTCTCCGGTGGTTCTGAAACGTATTCAGAAATCCTTCGATGAACGTAAGCGCGTATCCATGGAAGATCCTGTTGTGGCAATTTGCTATGACGAATTGAGCCATTTTACTGTTGATGCAAAAATTGCCGATGCAAAACTGACCGAAATGGTCGAAAATGGCCAAATTGCTCCGTACAATGCTGAAATGGAACGTGCTAAGGTAGAACGGTTCAATAGTCTGTGTGACGCCGAAGGTGACTTGTATGTAAAGCATGACAAGTATGGACGTATCCATACAAACATCACCAGCATGAAGAAAGAAGTTCGCCATACGGCCTTACGTTGTGACGGTGAATCTGTTGCCGAAGTCGATATCAAGTCGTCCCAAGCCGCTTTCATCATTGCCGTTTTCCGTCGTTACATTGACTTCTACCGTAACAATCTTACGGAAAATCGTGACACATTCCTCCGTTTCAGTCCGATTTGGAACGAAGGTCGTAAAGATGTTGTACTTGACCGCATGGATGCTGAGTTGGAAAAATATCGTACCTTGGTTGCCGAAGGCAAGATTTACGAATTTTTCCAGAGTGAATGCAGCGAAGATGAGGATATTGACCGTCAGTTGACTCGTGACGAGGCAAAGAAAGGAATGCTTTCCTTCTTGTTTTCTCCACTTTACTTTGACGCTAAGCGAGACCCGATTCGTGGCGCAGTTCAGCGTTGCTGGCGTGAACATTTCCCCAACCTTTATAATTGCATGTGGTCGTTGAAGGAACATTGCCATGCGGCTCTGGCATATGAAATGCAGAAGATTGAGAGCAGTTTTGTGTTTGATCAAGTTTGCCCACGTATTATTGGTGAAGTCGGCTGTCATTTCTGCACTGTTCATGACTCAATCATCGTGCCGGTTCAGTATGCTGACCATGTTCGTTGCATCATGGACGAAGAACTGCTCAATCAAGATATTCCGACCCATACGGACATTGAGTATGAATATGAGTACGAAGCGACGTTGCCGATGCGTCCCGACCAGCCGTTCATCGACGAAATGGATAGACGCAAATGCCAACCAGTTGAGCTTGACGCCTAAACTAATGAAATGAACTAATTTCATCAGTAACTAGGTGTACTCAATCGCTTATGTCTCAATATATCCGTATCATATCCATACCAGACCAGTATCAGAATGTAGCTATCGAGAAAAATGGCTTATGCTGTTTGCGAAAGAGTCTGTCAGCGGACATCCTTATATTAAATCAAGATATAGACGATGATATTGACTGTATGACTAGTATGGATTTCACCAGTGTACGTAGTCGGCTTACTATTAAAAAGGGATTCTCAGCCAAGCATCCGTTACCGAACGTCGTTGTTTGGTTACTCAAGAAGCTTGGTATTTATGTGGATCCATGCACGACTATAGTACTTGCCGCATTGTATGCAGAATCTGGTTTTAATGATTATAGCCGGGAAGAATGCGATAAATTGTACTTGAACACGTTGCTGCAATCTATCACTAACGGATTTGTTAAAGCAATTGTTTATGACCTTCTAATGACGGTAATCGGCAATAATTATGTGTGGAACAATTCTTCTGACAAAACATCGGTGGCTACGCTAGAGCCGATATGGAATGTTTAAGGAAGTTCCAGCGGCTCTTCGGTGATGTACTCGTCATCGACGCTGACTTCGTCATCATCGTCATCTAGTGGTACGTCAAACATGGGAAGAGCAGCTTCTTCAGCATAATCAATTAGTTGGCTTGATTTTTCTTCCGAATTAGCCTTGCCGACGATCGGATGTTCTGGTTCGGACGGTTCTTGCTCGTTTGTGACATCAGTTGGCTCGATGTTATCGGCCAGCGAATCTAGTGCTTTCTGGGTTTCTTCAGTCTTGATAACTCCTCCACCGGTAGTGAACAGTTCGATGGCTTCGTCACGAGCTTCTGTATGGTCTTTTGTAAGTTCGGCGGCTTTTTCTTCCGAATTAGCCTTACCAACAATTGGATGCTCTGGTTCGGACGGTTCTTGTGGAGTAGGCTCGATTGGTTGTATTGGCGGTGCGGTTCTGACTTGTTTCATTATGGTCGCTGCATTGGTCAGTATGCCTCCAAGGGCAGCGATTAAGTGGGAACATAGTGCTGGTTTCCTTACTTTCGGCGCGATATCTTCACCATGGTCATCTTTGTCGTTATCGGAATGATGGTCTGCGGACAAACTGTCGTATTGGTGTTTCATCATGTATTTCATGCCGTTCCAGTTGAAGTCTGGACATGAACAGAAACACCGCACGTCCGCGTTTTTTAATATGTTGACACGGTCAGCCAGCCTTGTAGTGGTCTGGGCTAGAGTGAACAAGTTGGTATTCTTTGGTATGATATCGATGAAGCAATGACGCATTACTCCGGGTTCACTTCGAGAAGGAACTTGGAATTCAATCACTGCGTTTCCATCCGGGGCACGCGATACTCCTACGAAATATCTGACCAGTTTCTTTCCTTCATTGAAACGTTTGGTATTCGTCTTCGTTGCGAAGAAGGCGGCATTAGATTCAATGAGGCTCTTTCCGGTGGAAAGGCAGTTTAAGAGTACGTTTTTATCCATACATTAACCAGCTTCGAATATGGAATCAATTTTGTCCTTGTCCATGAAATATGCGTCTTTATTTTTACCAGCGATCGACTTGATGCAGATCATTCCATTGGTTTCGGTGTCTTCGCATACACGTAGGCGTTCTTTTGACGGTCTTGTGCGTGGCGTCAATAGATAGAATGGAGGAACACCGTTGGTTTTTGCAATGTAGTGCTGCAGAATCATGTCCTTTATATTTCTATTGCTATTTGTGATTTCTTCGATACCTTCTGGGCCGAGTTGATCTTTCATATCCTTGTATTCTTGCTTGGACGTATAGCGAGCATAGTAATGCAGTCCTGTTGGGCCGCTTGGTACAAGGATGGTATAGAATTGCTTGAGGTACGATGCTGGGATTTCTACCGGCTTCCCTTCTGGTTGACTGTTGTCTAGATCGCTGGGTTTATTTCTTGAAAAAAATCCTTCGAACAACGGATCATATACTAAGTCCATTGATTCAGCGGCTGGTTTTGCGGCTGCAATGGCGTTTAATGGTATGACGGTGATCATATCATTTTCAGATTTGTCTACCAATTCGTCGCTTTTCACTTTTAGTGGACGTCGAAGCATCGGAATGCCATTTGCGGATGCGGCTAGCTTAATTAGTTTGTATAAGTGGTTCCTTTTATTGCTTTCAAAAAATGCGTTGGTGATGAGAGCTTTTCCTGATGGGGAATTTTTAATACGTCGTATTAGGGCGTCCAATAGTTTGTTACGTCTGTTTTCGTCATCTTCGTGCTGAATTTCATTGATTAGAATACTGTTGAAATTAATTGCTGGATATCCAAAGTCCATGGTTATAGCTTGGTTGCCGAGTTCGATTGGCGACTGGTTGAACCCTTCTGGTATCACAATTGACCCGGATTGTGCGCCGTTACGGTCAGACATATTGGCTCTTTGGTCGTCGTTGACTTGACGAGGCAGTTCAATTTCCTTTCCGGCATTTCTCTCATTATAGGCTTTAACTAGTGTTGGAATCATCTTGTTTTGGACTTCTGCCTTGTTTTTACCTTGACGGCAGCGGTCTTTAATGTAGTTACGCCAACCTTCTGCATTGTTTCCGCGTCCATTGATAATTTTCAATAAGAACCCAGCAAGGGATTCCGCACTGTTGGGATCATTACGGAATCGAAGCTTAAATTCGTTAGCAATAGCGGCATAGTTTTGCTGTACCAACTTATCAAGGTTGGTTGCTTTTTCTGCGGCTGTGGTGTCTGGATCTTTTGGTGTTTCTTTTTCGTCGGTTAGCAGATCAATAATATTCTGGATGTATTCTTGCGGGTTTGCCGTGAATTTATGATAGTTTTCTCTGTCTGAACGAAAATCAGCAATAAGTTGAGTTTTAACATCAGCTTTCATTGCGTCGTCCGGAACCAATGAATTGATTATGTCATTGGTTTTGCTTTCCAACAGAATTTGTGTGTTGTTCATAGTGATACCAAAGTTAGCCTATGTGCTAGTTTATCGGTACTGTTAAGAAAATCCGCCTAATTAGACGGATTTTTCTGTTTCACATGAAACATTACATTTATCTTTGTGTGAAACATTTTATTGTGTTTTGTCAAATAATGTTTCACATGAAACATTTTATCACGTTTCGGCGAATAATGCGTCAGCGGTTTCTGATTCCATTGCGAGACAGCCGCGTTTTCCTTGGAAGATTGTCTTGACCATGGTGCATTTCTTTCGACCGAGGATGACGTTTAATAGTGATCCAAATAAGCTTCCAGACCGTATCGGGCACTTGCTAAACTTGGCGGTCTTAGGTACGAGTATGTAGAATGGCGGAATTCCGTTTTCTTCATCAATGATTTCTGCAAATTCTTCATCGGTCATGCCGTCTGCAAATTTCAAGTACATGCGTTTTGAGGTACTGCTGTAATCAATGACATCGTAGAATGTGGTGAGATAGTCACGCGGTACAGTTAGCGACGGTTCATATGCAGTTTCGACGCTGTAATACTTGAGTGGTGTTACGGATACCTTCTCTCCCGGTTCTGAGTCGATTAAGGTATGCCCATCGATTTTGATATACTTAGGAGTGCATTTAATACCGATATCACTTGCGATAGTGCGTATTAAGGAAAGTGGTGCTGAATAAATCGCTTTCCAGATTCCACCAAATCGCTTTGCGGCGTCTTTAAACATTTGCTTTAACTGACTGTTTTTAATGCTATCGTCAGTCGCGTCCGACTGAATGATGCTAATCATCGGATCACTGCTGAAGTTCAAGAATGGAAACCCGAAGTCGGTAATGACTGGAACATTCCACATGGCCGCATTTCGCTTTAAACCGAATCCAGACGGCATAATTAGCGCGTGGCGTACATTGGCTGCATTTCTAGCTTGTAATGCTATTCCAGACGTGAAATCCAAAGTATCTCGTGGGGTTCGAGATACTGGTGCTCTATAGCCGAGTCTATTATTAGCTGTAGACAGCATGCTTCGGATGCATTTAGTACGACGGACAGAATCTGGCCCGGTCAGTGCATTATATTCACGCGGATGGTCTGCTGGCGCGTTTAATACAACATCGGCGTACGATTTAGCTTCTTCGGACTGTTCTGGAGATAGTGCTAACGTATCAATTTCGTGGTATACGTCAGAATATTCTTCTCGTGGATTTTTAATATCTGGGATTATTATTGACGTACTACCATCGTTAATATCGATATCAGTTGATTTATCGCTAGTACCGATATCAGTTGATTTATCGCTAGTACCGATATCAGTTGATTTATCGCTAGTATCGATATCAGTTGGTTCACCGCTAGTACCGATTGCAGTTGGTTCACTGCTAGTACCGAGTTTCGGTGGTTCACTCTCGACATTATCAACGGAGAATTTTTTTCGTAATTCTGTGATTGTATTGTTGATTTTGTCTCGTAATTCTTGGATACTGCTAGAGTGAAATGCATAGAACAGCTTACTATCGAATTCGTCTGTGGGAAGCAAGTTTTGTGCTTGTTCTAAGTAATTTTGTGCGTCGTTAATATACTTGTCGGCAAGTTGCTGATTCGGTGCGATGCTAGCATTTTGTATAGCTTCTTTACCTTTTTCGATATTATTGATTATATCGTGGCCGACAATATCGTCATCATCATCAACCGGTGGTGGGTTGATTGGCTCTATTTTTATATCACGTTTTTCCTCAGAGGCTTTTCCTATAGCTGGTAAGTGGGTATGAATCCATCGTTCTGCTTTGTCTTGGTCGATATTATCAGTAGCACGTGATAATTCTGTAAGATCTGAATGCGGCACTTCTGGTATTGTACGAAGTGCTTTCCACGCGATGCTAGGATCGACAGTTGGGAATGTCGATACCAGTTGGAATAAGTATGGATAAAGCCCTTTGTATTTAGTCGACGATTCTTCAAAATCTTCTGAGAATTCTTTATTATTTTCCAATTGAGTTGCTTTCTGGATTAATTGATCTGCGTCATCTTGGGTGAGTGATGATATGTCTGGATCAAGATTTTGAATGTAGTCGTTAAATTTCTTACGTAGGTCTTTCATGACGTTCTCAGCATCGTTTTATGTAGTTTATCAGAGTTAGTCTAAATAAAAATGATAAACTGCAATTGAATTTGTGTAAGGTTCATATGATGTTAGACTCTACGCCGTTATTTGAAACTATTGGTATGGGACCAGCCGCCATTCAGACCATTATCCAGAATTTGGCTGAAGAATTCAATAAATTGATGGGTGATCGAGTAAGTGGTACTAAGTATCAAAATTCATATAGCCAAATTTCTTCTAATACAAATGCCAAGCGTGTCTTGCATACGATTGCTAATAATGTTAAGTCATGGACGCAAAGCATTAGAGGATATACGTCGTGGGATTTTCAATGGAGAATCGTATATTTAGTTGCTAGTATCATTCCAGCCGTTGCTAAACGTCTATACCAGCTATCAAAAGATCCATCGTTGCATAATGACAAGGATGTGCAACGAGTATTTTTGCATTTAATGCAGAATCAATATGGTGTATCAACGCAGAATAAGTATGCTGATCTAGCTGACATGGCGTACGCGGCATGGCTGTCGGCACTTGAAATAGGAATACCGACACGTCAGAATACGGAAGTTGAAAATGATTACAATGCTAGCCGCCAATTTAATGATTTGCTGTCGGCAACCTACGAGAAAGTTGATGATATTAGAAAATTGGTATGGGATATTGTTGATACGGCTGGTGTTCGTGATGATGTGAATATAGAGGAAATTAATGCAGCTACTCGATGGGTGTTCTTGTATGACTGTATTAAGAACGATCTCTATGGCAAGGAACAAGTCGACGCACCATGGTATAGTGATTTGGATAGTATTGCCGATTTTGTGTATAAGTATACGTCCAATACACTTAGTAATACTAAAAATGTTCGAGCTGCTAATAAGTCCAGTAAGAAGAATATGGCTATTGATACGAATACGTATGTAGTTAAAGATATGCCGACAATTGGTAATGATACTGAACAAATGAACATTTTGAATGACCGAAGTTTGTTTACGTGTGAGTGCTATTTTAAAATCTATACCCAGACTGGAATGAGTAGTTGCCAGTTTACTGACGATGTGGGTTATTATGCGTACAAGATTATGTACCATATGTTGAGGTCCGTTGGTATTAACGTTATCGTTGCACCGGTGGATGAAGTTAGTGCGAATAAGTTTTCGGAATTTGTTAAACGGATGTTCAAAGTGCGTGCCATTTCTTCTACACAAGACGCTTTGCGGTTTCGTGCCGATCTTATTGTTGCGCTATCTTCATATGAAGATGATATACCAACAAAATTGAATGACTTTATTGCCTGGCATGAACGTTTGTACCATAAGACACCTAAAGAGAAAGCGTATGCTAAAATTAAGGAAGCTATCGATAAAATTCGCACAGAAATTTTGTATGTTGGTGATGCATCTATATCTGGTCATACACCTAATGGTACGGAAATCCATGCGGTTGCGTTGACGGTTCCGGTAGTAACGTTTGGTGATAGTGATACGACTGATAGAAATAAGCAAGATGATTTGAATGAAGCTGGTAAGATTACAAAAGGTTGTTTTAATTTTCAAAATGACGTATTGACAATTTCATATGATGGCAACCGGATGGAGGAGATTAACCATGAGGCTGATAGCAAATATGCTGGACAAGCTGCGTCTGAAGTTGATAATCAATATGTCATTGATATTATCCCCAGAGAACAGCTTCAAGATATTTATGGTGATTATATTAGTAGCAAACTGCTTCCAGCAATTGTGTCCAGAACTAAAGCGTGGATTATGCTATGTGGATTGAAGACATTTACTAAATATATGAACGGTGATTTGGAGGATTCAATTGATACGTCGGCGGTTAATAAGGAAGCTAATCGGATTATTTCGACGTCAAATGTATCTAAAGATACCAGGATTAGTTCTAGCGAGCGAAGCTCGATGGTTTTTTTTTTTTAAGCGAGAATAGGTGGCTTGGTATGAAGCAATTTGATGGGTGGCATTGATGCTAATATTGCTAGCAGCCGTATGAAATTTATCAACAAAATAAAGCAACTAGTTACACCAGAACTAAAGAGAGACTTTATTAAAATCCATGCAGCTTGCGATGCGTATACGAAAGCGGTGAGTATTTATGCTGAAATGCAAGATGTTAATATGAAAACTGCGAGGTCTAGTGTATATACGGTTACGCCATCGTTGGGTACGATTATATCTGGAAAACAGTCTGCCGTTGATAATATTGTACTGGCGGTCGCTTATCAGAAATATACAGGCCAATTAGACACTGTATATAACGTTAATAAGATTATTAGTAAAATATTGAATGCGACTGAACTTATTAATAAATGTAAGGATAATTTTCGAAATAATGCCCGTAAATGTTTAATGGTCTTATGGAAATATATTTCGACGGTTGATGACGTATTGGTGTTAGCTAATCGGTTCGATATATTTGACAAGATTTTAGATTGTATTCCACCCACTTATGATGAATGGCATGACGGTGTTATCAAGTTATATGACAAAATGATGTCTGTGGACAACCCAAATGCTATTGCCAATCAAAATGCTGAGCAAATTTTGCGGATACTTGACCAAGCATCGATGAGTGATAAAACTACATTAAATCAGTTGAAAGAGCGTGCGCAAAATCTTTGTAAAAGAGTATTTGACCCGGATGGAGACGACTCCATAAACGATCCATCCATTAATGCATTGCATCGTTATTTGTCCAAACTATCTACGATGATTGAGCGGACTGGAATAACCGGTGCTACATTGGAACGTGTTAAGGTTGCCATAGCAAAAAGTATGGATGGTTCCTTGATGTCTAATTTGAACAATATAGATCAGTTGCGTATAAATCAGCTGGTGCTTCCAGTGAAGGTGTTTATTACCGCAGCAAATATAGCGTATCCAGACGATTCGTCATCGGCGGTCGATTTAACTCGTGATATTAGTGAGTTAAATCATGATCGCTTAGTTGCATTTAATGATGATAATGATGCACCAATGGATGAAGTAACACCGTTCCATGATGTGAATATCGGTAATGCGTATTTGAAAACGTCTCGGCTCAATGATGAAAATGCTATTCATAGTAAAACTATATATAATGATATGCCATTGAATGGCGATTATTTGGAAAAGATTTTAGATGCTGCCGAACAGTATGAAGATGCTGAAAATGTGGTGGATGATGCTAAAAATACGATTAATGATGTTGTCGACTCTGTTAGAGAATTAGGGTTACCTGAACCGAATAATGCCGTTGATTCTAATGATCCGACTAAAAAAATAATTCAAGAATATCAGCGTAATATTGCTTATATTAATTTATTGGCTGATGCGGAACAGTTGGACCCGTCGTATACGGCCTATTATATGAAGTGTGCAACGAAGTTGGCTTCGGCCCAGAAAATTAGTTATCAGCGTGCTAATCAGCTTGATAATATATCAAATCGTTATCCCACTTTCAAGGGACTTATTAACGCATTGCTGTCGGCAAGTGTGTCTGCGACGGATTTAAAGAAAGCGATAAAATATATCGATATTGCGGCTGCACAGCGTAATAGTATGGTAAAATATCGGTCGTATAGTGCCGCTAATGTTGAGGATGCTGGCTTGCTTAGACAGTTTGCCTACACAGCAAGTGACGAGAGCACCATCGCTCAAATTATATGTGTATTAGGTTCATTCATTGCTGCACCTCATATGGATAGCTTAGCTGATTTGGTTGATAGTTTAACTCAAGTTAATCGTATCGTTAATCAATATAGTAAAAATGTGTTGTCTGTTAAGGTTGCTAGCAAAGTGTTAACAACGTTGTCCCGTATTAATGATAATCGTCCAGCTGAGGATGACGCGGATCAAATGGATGCGTATTTGACTGAAATTGCATCGACTATAATCAGCCTAATAAATCAGCTGGGTGGTTTTTTGTTGTCTCGTAATACTAAGGACCGTAATATAGACTTGATTGAACGTACTAATAAAATAGAACGACCTGTAGTTAATGACGCAACTTATGGAAGTGCGACTGATTCGTTTGCAAGGGCACAATTGCGTAACATTCCGAAAGGTTATACTAAAGATACGATAAAACATCCAGATAAAGAGGAAAATGCGGCTCGACAAGCCTATATGTCAACGGTGAAACAAGATTTACAAAATAATCCGGAGTTGGCTAAATTTGCTTATGCATTGGGTGATGCATTTAATACATTTGAGCGAATGCTGACTGATGAACGTGTTTCTGGTGTAGATGCTAGTTCGCTGCATAGTGTACAATCTTCATTAAGTCAATTGGGCTTGTTTAAGAATTTAAGCACATCTGATTTGCAACGTGAACTAATTAGTGCGATTATTGATGATGAGCGGAATCATGATAAAGATTATCCTACGGTATTACAAGTAGTTCGAGCGGCGCAGACTGGTGGTAGCTTTGCTGGATATACGCAGATGTATAGTGCTAAAGTTGGCTCGGTTGATAATATATTGCATGATCAAAAAAATGAGATTATTGCATTTGATGAAAATGGTAATCGTACTACACCAGATAATGCTGTGCAGTTGACGAATGATACAATTACTAGATTAGCTACTAAAGTAATTAATCCAACTAACGACAAGACTATGGAGGCTGAGCGAGTTCGTGTAGCGAATTTGATTCCATTTACAAGTATTGCTGACTTGGTTCATAGTGTTCGTATGTGTGTGTTCGAACAGTTGTATCGAGTGTATGGTTCTATTGATCCTACTGGTTATATTACATATACGAAAAACTATGCTAATACGCCTAATACATTGATGGATGCTGCTATGAGACAATTATATCATCTGTGTGATGACATGGACACTCCAATCGCAGATATTATCTTGGTTAGCACTTCGTTAGGCCGTAAGCTAGCTAGATTGGTTGTGATGGAGCAAGTTCGGAAGCGGATAAGCGATGACGATGATATTGATTTTGATTATGTTGGCATGATTTCACATGAACCTAATGCGTATCCGCAAACGATAAGCGATGAAGAATCAGATGTTGATGAGGATTGGATTACTAAGGTTTCTGAAATTTTGAGCTTTATACCAAATAGTATGAGTCGTGAAGATGTATTGCGTGCTGTCGAAATGTATAACATGAATGACATTACACGGCAAAAATTGGCTCGCGATGACGATGGCAGAGAGTTTATTCGTATAATAGATAAGTTACTTCGCTTAGACACGGAAACTGGAATTCCAGTGGGTTTTTGGGGTGAAGATAGTTCTGATCGAAAAGCTCATATTAAGGATATATTTAATCAGGTATGTGCATACAAAACAGATTCTAGTATTCCTTGGGATGAATGCGCGGCACAATTGCGTGAAACGTTCATGAATGATATTCGCAACGGTGGAAATCAGTTGAATATTGGTAACGTGGCTATATCGGATGCGGCCAAACGGCGCATTGGACATCTTCGATTAAATCCATTTTATGCAACAAACGTACGAAATCATACCGCTGACTATCGAGATATGTTGAGATGCCTTGTTACTGAAGGTATAATTACGTCATATGGTAGGATTGTTAAGACAAAGTATCCAAATTTGTCTTTTGATAAGCATACGTTCGACTATATACTTAACTTGGCGTTAGACTTGAATTCCAAATATAAGTTATATGTTGGAATAAAGAAAGATTCATCATCTAGGGAATATGCGCTAGTTAGCAGCTTTTTGACTACTCTTATGCTTGTTACTAATGAATTCCGTATCGGTGCGTATATCCAGATGCGTGATGCCGCTGTTGATTTTAAGCACGAACATAATGACCTTGCCATGAAGGCGTATGACGCTATTACGTATAGCCAAAATATTTATACGGAGCCATATGATGAATTAATCCATATTTCGTTTGGTAAGTGGACTAACGATAAACAATGGATTACTGATGAAGTGGGTTGGTTTACGAAAGAAGCTTATGCGGTATTATGTTATTATGCTGCGGCTAATGTACTACATCAAGACGAATCACAACGGTCTGATATTGCTAATATAGAACAAGCATTTATTGATGCTTATAAAAAGTTATCCGCTGGTGGTAATATTACTACGGATGTGAAATTAATTAATCGGACGCCAAGGTCAACCCAAATCGACATCTCAACACCAACACCAACACCAACACCAACACCAACACCAACACCAACACCAACACCAACACCAATGAAACGTGGTAAGGGGAAAACGTCGAAACGTGGCAAGGGGATGGTTAATGGTACTACTAACGATCCAGTAAATTCAGAACAACCAGAGCTTGCTCAACTCGAAACACCAAAACCAACGAAACGTGGTAAGGGGAAAACGTTGAAACGTGGTAAGGTGGTAGTTAATAGTACTCCTAACAATCCAGAACAACCAGATGATGATGAGCCTTATGTAGCTGAGGTGTACTCGAACGTGCCCGAATTGCAAGGTAGGCATCAACATGTGGATGATACGGAACCAGAGGATTCCGCAGAATCTCGATATGATGACGAGTGGTTGCGGAATATTATCACACAAAATTCGGACTTATTTGACAATCCGTATAAAAAGTCCAAAAAGTCAGCCGCGAAGCGTTCAGTGCTGAAAGATGTTACTCCGGATAATGTGATGGATGATGATTAATCTCGGTGTGCCATAGTTATAAAAACCACGGCTAATGCCGTGGTTTTTTCGACGAGTGTTAGTGAGATTTTCGCCAAGTGGTATAATCATGACCAGTGTATTTTCTAAATGCGGCTAATGACGCTTCGCATGTTGCTGCGAGAGCCGAAATTTGCTCATCGGTTACTGGTGTCATGGTCATTGCGGATGTTCCGTCGCATGATTGGTATAGCATTCCGAATCCGTTTTTAGCACTTTCGAACATTTTTTGGATTTCTCCAATGGTGTCGTTAGATGGATTCGATTTCTTGTAAGATTCGATAATAGCATTGATTTGCGTTGCTTCTATTGATTCAGCGGCTGCACCGCCATCGCCACCACCGTCTCCACCAGTCAGTGCAGTTACTGGCGCGACTGAACCGCCGCCGCAATTTCCGCCCATGGCTATTACACCACAGTAACCGTTTTGCTGATGAATAGGTGTAGGTGCTGGCATTGCTGGATCGCTGCCTAATGACGGCTGAAATGATGCGGTTTCATTCGGTCGATCTCCCGGATTACTACCGAACGCATAACCCGGAAACCCGACTTTCGGATGATGAGCTTTTGTGGTGTCGATTGATTTTCGCTTTTTCTTAGCGGCTTCGATGAGTATTCTAAATCCGTTCATTATGGTCTCAAGGCAGTTTTAAACTAGTTTATAAGTTGAATCCTTTATAAAGGACTATTATGAGCGTGTATAACATTTTGCAAGTTAAACCGGATGCCCCTGATGATGAAATTAAGGCTAAGTATAAGGAGCTTGCGAGGCTGTACCATCCAGATAAAAATAATGGTGATGATACTAAAATGATTGAGCTGAACGAGGCTTACCATCTTATCGATACTCCAGAAAAAAGAAAAGAGTATGATACAAAGAATGCGTTCGTGGCGGATTTTAATATGCTGTCATCGGTATTTGGCCGTCCTACGGTGGCTGAAAATTTTCATAAGACACCGAAAGTGGATTCGAAGATGAAGAACGGCACGGATGTAAAACTTCGTGTTAGGATTCCAGTTGATGTCTTTTTAGGCGGTCTAGATACAATGCCGATTAAGTTTAACCGGTTGGTTGAATGTCTGGAATGTGACGGTACTGGTGGTGGTATTGAGCATTTATGCGGTAAATGTGGGGGCTATGGGTATGTATTGATTGCTGGGCAGACGCATAAGTGCGACCGTTGTAACGGTCATAAATCCATTAAAGCTAATCAATGTTCTGTGTGTAATGGTACTGGTGTAGTTAAAAAGAAATTTACTAAAGTCATCCGGTATGTTGCTGGAGCATTAAAAATGCGTGTACCGAATGCTGGCAATAGTGGCATACATGGTGGCACAAATGGACATCTAATGATTTCGTTTGCGGTTACTCCAGTGAATGGGATTAATTATGATGCCAGCATCAAGGCCGTACCAGTTACGATTGACGTTTATCCAGAAGATCTTGTCCTTGGCGTGACTAAGACGATTAGTGTCGGAAATTGGTCGTCTTATTTGACATTAGAGCCGAAGGATTTTGACAAGTTGCCAGTTAGGAAACGTTTGGGTAATGTGGATTTGTCGGTATCAGTTACGATTAACCGTTCGGTGGATGATGTTAAGAAAGCGCAAGAGTGGCGAAATTCAAGGATAAATGATATAATTTGATACGACGAGAGGTTTTATATGGCAAATAAGATAGTAAAGCTCAAAGTTTCAGACCGTATTAACATTATCAACAATGCTCAGAAGCTTGGTTGCACATGGGCAATTCGTTGTCGATTCGACGAATTTATTGATTCTATTATGGTGTCTGACGCGGATTATGAAAAAGCTGGCGTTAGCCGTGACGACGATGGTAAAATTGTCGTGAAAGATGACTTTATCATTGATTATGATACTAACCAAATCCCTGATGTTATTGTCAAGGCTATTACGGATACGATTATTAAGCTTGAGGAAACTTCTATCCGCGTACAGAGTATGAAGCCTATGTATGAGGATGTTAAAAACAGTTTGGGTTTAATTGTCGATGTGGATAGCCTCTAAGGTCAAATCGGTGTTATCTGCCGTCAAGAACTTCTCACAGAAGGGTAAACAGTTCGTTGCACGAGCGACGGTCTGGTTTGGACGTGGATACATTATGACACAGATAAAGCGTGCCGGACTAGTCGTATATGACACGTTTTCTGAGTCGACTCATCGAGGCTACATTGATAAGGGTCTTTTGCGAGTTGATGATAGTAAGCTAGTCGCATACGTGTCCGACATTGATGGCGCCGATATGGTGGAAGGATTCCAATCCTATGTGTCAAAATTGAAGCAACGGTATCCAGACACGTCGCCTATGGTAACGGTATTTTCGTATAGCGGAGTGTTGGGTATGTATGCTCGAACGGAATGTATGCACGTTATGATTTATGGCGGCATTCCGTATATATTTCCAGTGCATCGCATGTTGGAAGGTATTGATGAGCATGATGCTGCTTTTAGCTATGGCACAAACCAGTTTCTTACAAGTGTGAGCAATACGGACTTTAACCACGTAATTTCATTGGGTCACGTTGATAGTCAAATGAATGTTAATGAGTATGTGTTGGACTGGGCGAAGAAGTCGCCGATGTTCGACTCGGTGGATATTGATCCTAGTTTAGTTAAGATGGCTATCAAGAACGGCACCATATCTACTATGGGAAGTTTGTATTTACCTGGTGGCTATTTGTATGATATATATGCTATAGAACCCGTCCTTAGTCAAACATTGCGACCGTATCGTGACTATACACAGCAGACGGAAATATACACTGGTCGTGAAGTTTTGCTGGTCGGCGGTAATCCAGATATTGTGTATGTTGGAACTCAACTTGCACCAAATGGGTTTTTATATGACGTATGGATTCCAAATGACGCTCGGTATTACAATCGAGCGAGGGCAGTCGTGTCTGAAAATCGGCTACCGATGGGGTCAATTGATGTTGATGACGAAGACTACATTAAAAGCTATGCACTGCTCATGAAAATGCTTCATGAACTCGATGAGGAGGCTCATGGCCCAGCGGACGACAAGACGTCACCAAATATTTTAGTTAACCCAGATGATGACGATACAGAAACTGACGAAGTGCCAGTTTTAATTGAATTACCCGAATACTTACGATAGCGAGTTTGATAAACTACGCATATATTACTTCGTGTGGTATTATGGCTAGTTTACAAGTATATGCTCCGCTATGGTCGAAATTGCTGAGTGCTTTTGGGATAACTGATTATGCATCTGCAAAAGGTGAACATAACGGTTTATCACAAGCTTTTGGTTTAGCGTCTGAAAAGCTAGCGAAGCAGATGACAACAAAACAATCGTCGTATAAGCCGATTACATGGGCTCAACGACAAACGATTTTTGATAAATGTTTTGAAACTGCCGCAGAGTTCAACAATATTAAGCGGAGTGATGCCGTTGCGGATAAGGTTACCTCGAATATACCATCTGATGAATCCAACATACCGGCGAACACTGCTACTGAACCTAAAGTGCCTGAGCAAGCCGTTGATGAAGTGTCGTATGATATTGATGGTTTGAGTAGTGTAGCAAATCTGTTTAGAGTTCCATATATAACTGGGGATAAAGGTGCTGTCGCTAGTGATGTTGCTTATATCGGGTCTGCACTTTTTTATAATGTAGCTTACCAGTTATATAATCCAGAAGTATCTACAATCTTTGATTTGACGATTCTATCTACTAGAAGTAATGTCCCATTGATTTGCACAAACATGAGTGTACAGACTCAGTTAGTGTCGGCTATTGTGGAAAAATTTAGTGGTAAACCGCCGATTAATGCCGATGTTGAGTATATATCTCATGATGCCCAAACTGGTGCTCGTGTTAAAGGAAGATTGTATAAATTTGACATTGCTGTACCAACATTAGCTGACGAATCACACCCATATTTGTCTAATAATCCAAATATGATTGTCGTAAGATACGGGAACACAAAAGGGACTATGATTAATATTACTGATATTATCACTGACCCAGACGAAATTGCTAAGATAAATGTATATCCGTTAGCACTAACTAAAAACAACTCGAATGACGCTACACATAATTTGTCGTACATATCTACGTATGATGATAGTGTGTCTGATGATGACTATAGTTATTATAATGATCCGAGTTCCGTGTTATCTGAGCTTGGTGTGGTTGCTGTTGTTGCGAAACCAGCAATTTATATTGAACCACAAGACCGTGTCAATAAAGACCCTGATGATATCGATTTAGAGTATAAAGGAGTTATGTGCTTACTTGGTTGTGTTAATCTTCGAGATTGGATGGACTGGCATAAGTTTTTTCATCTAGTGATTAATAGTGATCTTGATGCATTGCATGGGTATATCAATGAAACTGAACGTACGGATAAAATAAAAGAAATTATTAAAGAACAAAAACGTTCTGCAAAGTCACAGACTAGATAACGGGTAGCGAGGTTATATGCCAATTCAGCCGATGAAATCAGTGTCTATAGTTAAATTATTGGGTGTTGAATTACTTGCATTAATTGAGTATGCGAGGAGTAATTCGTCTAAGGTTCACATTGATTTTGAAAAATTACGCAGCGCTCTAGGTGGTCTTGCGTTTGCCGAAGCGAACGACAAAATTCAAGATGAGTCTTCTTACGTTCCGACGGGTCAAAAAGCTACACCAGAATATTTAGCAAATTTAGATAAAAGCAAACAAAAGTATGCGGATCGTTTGAAACGAAATCTGGAATCCACTGAACTGATGGACCGAATGATGACGGTGTGTAAGGGTGCGATTAGTGGCAATCAATCCTCGTTATTATCCTTGTACAAGTATGGTGGCAGCGTTCTTAAATTTTTTGAACTAGATAAGCAGCTTAAAACCGATAATAAGTTGGAATTAAAATGTACCGAGGATATTAACTCGTCTATAGTCTATTTTGTTCCGATGATGCCAGTTATTACAAAATATCGAGAGTTATTGATTTCACGCAAAATAACGCCGGATGATGCTATTACGCAGATACAGAATGAACAATCGATATTGTGTAATTATGATTTAAAGCAAGATGCTGATGCTGATGGTTATAAATATATTGAAGGTGGTAAGAACGGTCTTGTAAATCTAGTGGGTGTTCCTCGTAGCCTTAATCGATATGGTTATGGCGTATTAGCTCAATGCCGTGGTGGCTTGGAAACTGTTAATAGCGCGTCATTGGTTGTACGAAAATTTCCGACGGCTTATGGTACTCGATACCACATACGTTTAACATCGGCGGAAGCCGAGGCTTTTGAAAGACAGTTGGCGGATGGTTCTTCCGTATTACGAACGGAATATATTCAATTAACCGAAGTTAAGCAACTGTCGGATACTAGCACCGAGTTTAGTGGTCCGGGTAATTTAGAAGGTGATGGTGGCCAGCAAGACGTTTTAGATAAAGAAATGGTCGAAGGAAACGAGCATCGAGATGTCGGTATAAATCTAGAAAAAACGCCTCAAGAAAAACTCGCTGGTTCTGTACAGTACGCTTTTAACGTGGTCAATTCGTATCTTAGGTTTAAAGCCCCTAATAAGCCGATAATTGATATGGATTTACTGTCGTTTACTGATCAGTCAGATGATACCATATTACAAATGGTGAGTTATATTTCGGAATTTGCGGTTAAATTTGGCGAAAAATTTGGTACGAAGGTTGAAACGATTTTTTGTGAGTATAATCATGAAACCTATGTGGTTGCGTTATATAATCAAGACAATACAAATGCCGTATCTCGTATGATAAATATAGATCCAAGAGGCTATAAAATTCGACTTTATGAAACCTTGCATCAACGTGTTGAAAGAACAAATCGTGCATTAGGTAGTTTTTTCTCAAAGATTCAAGGGCTTCTACGTAATGCTTTTGCTAGTATTCAATTTAATCAAACCAAGGAAAATAAAGTTTCTGACGAATATCGAGAGGCGATTCGTAAATCTGCGGCGGCATTTAACGAAATAACTAATCAGAAATATCAGATTACGCCAACGTCAAGTCTTACAATCAATACAATATGTGAACAAGTTGAAACTTTGTTGGAAACAAGTTCATCTGATTCTTTGTCATATGACACGGCTGTTATTCCATCGGACTTATTACATGCGACTGAGAAGTTTTCTAGAATTTCGAATCGTATTGCTGATTATGAAGTTGTGTCGATTGCTGAGCTTAATCAGCTTAAACAAAAGGTATTGCCAGTTATAGTAAAATATGGTGTGCACCATATAAAAGCTGTTCTTGAATGGAATCGCTGGAAATCCGAAAAGATTGATATCCCACTAGAATCTGGCGTAAAAACTGCTACGCTTCAGCAAATAATTAATGATTCTTCAATAGTTTCGGCAACGACTAGTGTTAAATTAAAAAAACTAGTTAAAAATTTGATTCTAGCATGTGAATGCTTGTCATCTTATAATTATGATGGCGGCGAGACTCTATATGGTACTGACTATATCGATTTGATTCGGTCTAATGCGTCGGCGATAGTTGAACGGTATGCGTCTAAAAATCAATCGATTGAGCCAACCGATAAATCACCGCAACGAACGGCATATTCATCAATGGCCGTTAAGGTAAATGATTTGGCCGATAAAGAAGCGAAGGTGCGATCGAATCTGGATAGGTTTAAGCCGATAACTTCACTTAATGATAACCAACCAGAAACCGCCAACAATTCTGACAATGTGGATGAAGAAGAATTGTTGGCGCGTCGAATGGAAGATGCGGACCTTGAACTTGGCGCGTGGTAATTGTATGCGATTAGAAGTACGGAACATAACGCAGAATAATCAAGCTGGCTATTCGGTAGCATTTACGCCAGATGACCCTAGTGCGGAATATCGCGCTAGGCTGTTCCTGATGTATCGTGGGAATATTGGTTATTATGGCAATCGTGGGACTGGTTTGACGATTGATACTGATGGTGTAATGTATGACGATTGGATGTCGGCATTTAGGCCGCCTCGTATTGATTCGCATAAGTATAATACTGAACTAGTGATTCCGTTGTTGAATGGTTCTCAAGTATGGCAGTTTTCTCATGGATTTGACGATGATTCGGAATCGGCGATAATGTATGCTATCAACCCGGCCAATCTTATTGTTGAACGGAAACTTTGCGATTTAGCAATCCGACGGATCTTGGTTCATGCACATGATGTATTCCTTGAACTTGATACGGATGACGTACTTGACGGAACCGCAGTAACCATCAGTAATGCTGTTCTAGCGTCAAATCATCTATTGGGTACTAATGGACTTCGTATATGCGGTACATATTGCGTGACAAAAGTGTCTGGTACTGTATATAAATACATGACCGAACATTATACAAATGTTGATGCCGCCATCGAAATTTCATCGGACGGATATTCAGCATCTGTGTGGGAAGTATGCTATTACGAACATGGTGATATTATGTTGAGCAAAGTTAATGAAACTTTGGCTCGGTTTGTTGATGAAACTATTGGCATGACGGTTAAACCAGACGATTTATTATGCATTGGAAATGTCATGTGTCGTGTTATGGGTGTTGCTGATTCAGTAATTACTGTGAACGCTTTGATGAGTGAAGAGACCGCAACGGCTCATTTAGTGTATTGTCCTAGAACAGTGACAAAGAAGATTCCGGTGAACTGGCCGACGATTTATCCATCAATGCGTCGATCGTCATCTATACAAGGCATCTATCTAGCGAATAATTTACATGACAGTAATGCAGTGATGATGACTCCGCTTATGGACACATATTCATCGAAATCGGAGCCGAACCTGAACCATGCAAATGAATCTATCCTAGTGTGCTCTAGCGGTAATAATGCGTCCGTAGTTTTTATGCAGTTTGCTCCAAATGCAATGAAGGCCGCCAGTGGCGAAACTGTTGCGACGTTGCAATTGTATGTCGAAGATATGACATATAGTGAAATTATGGTGATGGTTTATCAGATGGACACTCGTGGATGGAATACCAATATGTCGTATGACGAATTGATGAACCATGTCACGCAGATACCGATAGGATGTGCTACGTTATTGAATCCGTTGAAGCGTGCTGACAATCAAGCGTTAATGCCACCTGAAGATCTTCCGATTGAAGGCGATTCGTACCAGTCATTGGTTACTATATCGATTGATTCAACTATGGTGAAAGAATGGCTGACCGGCACATCGTCTTATACTCCGTCTATTGCAATTAAAGTAATTGGCGACGGCGATGCGATGGTGTCGTTTGCATCGGCAAATACTCCGATTGCCTTGAATAAGCCTACTCTGCTGTTTAGTTCCGACGAGTCTATTTCAGAGCCGTTTGAGGTTAAATTGTCGTCTTCTACGGTTGAACCTGGACAAGTTATACGAATTACGCCGAAACTATCTTCTGATACTTTTGGTACGTCGATTTTCTCTAATGTGGTAGAATTTGGCGATGTTCCAGCCGTTATTACATCTGGTAATTCGGCCTATCTTGATGTCGTTGTTCCGAATGGTGTTAATGGATCTGCGGAAGTTATTGTATATCGTAAGACAGACGAAACTGATAAGGTTCAGTTGACCGAAGAAACGTCAATATATGTCGATACCGAAGCTGTTCAGCGTAGCGTGCCGTTGGCAAAGAAGTTGAAGCCCGGTGTCATCGATGCAGACCTTGTGGGGACTACGGCGCTGTACAATAGGGATTTTGGCTTTGCAAGTATGAAAGAAGTTACCGACGAGACTAGCCTTATCCAGAATGTTTATTCGATTTTACTCACTAATCCGGGCGAACGTCTGTTTGACCAAGATTTTGGTACCGGCATAGAACAACGGCTGTTTAAACTTAGTTCTGAGGATGATGGCCTTGAATTACTTCAAGAATGTATTAAACAAGTACATAAGTACGAGCCTCGTGTTTATATTGACGGTGAGCAGAGTTCGTGCGAGTTTGATGAAAGCGATAATCTGTACTATTTGTTGTTAGCTGTCGTGTTGCCGACCGCAAGAACGGAAAGGATTAGTTTGCCGTGCAAGAGCCGTGGAAGGGTGGTCTGATGCTGTGACAAACGGTTGGCTCTAAGCAAATTGTGTATGTCAATAATTACAAGACTGACTATATGTCTGTGGCCGAAGAATTCGGCATGATAGAGGACGGTCAGCTTGCATCGTATGTAATACAGACTGATGAACCGTATATCAATTCGTTTGGCATAAGCCGTCCATCGATTAGATTTAATGGCCGTACGGTCGATGTCCATGTGATTGATGACAGTGTTACCGCGACTGCACCTACGGCAGATGCGTTAACTGTGGCATTAAACTCGTTTCCAGTCGACTCTAGGCTTACTATTAGCGGCCATCCGTTTGTATCTAAATTTATATGGTATACGGCTCAAAAGCAGACTATATATGATTCTGTACATAGAGGATTTTCAGTACGTAAATTTGGTCGCAAGGATTTAAAAGGCATCTATAACATGATGGTTCATCTTGGGGACAATAACGGAAAATTGTATGAACCAATTATTGCTCGTTATGTTTATACAAGCTACCAGATGCCTAAGCATCGACAGCTTATTGGCTATTTTGACTTGGGCGAATATTTGTCGGTAATTAAGGATCATCGGTATGCTGAACTGTTCATGACTATGGGACGCAGTAATTCGCTGGCTTATGTTGAGCTGAAGTCTAGTTCTCCTGTGGTGAAGGTGACTAGCGTTGTAAATAATTGCGCTATTTTATCCTTACAGAATATCGAAGGCACTTACGATGCTAAAAAATTGAATGAGTTTAAACCCCATGTGATATTGAGCCGTCGTCCGTTAGTTATCAAGACGATGAAGTTTCCTTGGACAAAGGTTAAGTTTGACAAGGTTGATGTGTTCATGACACCCATTATGAGCCTATCCGATGCGTGGGAATCTCTCGAAGGTGGTATAAACTTATTGTCGCTCCCGACCGGAAATGCTAAAAATTTGCGATTCTGAGCCAGTTTGTAATTCAAATTGTTTCTAACTACATTTTCACCGGTTATCCAATAAGCCGCTTCTAGGCATACTGTAATAACACTTATTTATAAGGAATAGCTATATGGCAACAAAGAAAACTAACCCAGCTGAACCCGATTTCTCCTTCTTCCAGAAAATCAAGACGGGCGACCGTTATGCGGACGCAAACGTCAACCATCCAGAATATGGCTACGCCGATTCTGGTTCCTACATGCTGAACGCCTTACTATGTGGCGACATCTTCGGCGGCTTCCATCTCAACAGATTCTTCATGGCCGCGGGTGAACAAGGCTCTGGTAAGTCCTACATGATGAAAAACAACTTCATCAAGCCTTTGATGGACTTGGGCTACTTTATTTTCTACTACGACACCGAACACGAAACCAATGAAGCCCAGTTAATAGAAGAAAACGGCTTCAATCCGAACCAGTTCAAGCTCGTCCAAGAGCATACGACTGCCGAAGACGTGTTTGTGTCTATTGCCGAACTTCTTGACACTCTCGAAGCCGATAAGGGCAAGAAGATGAAGAATGAACGTAAGGTTGCGTTCGTTCTCGACTCTCTCGGCGGTATGTCTACCAAGAAGACTACGAACGACGCCACGAAGGGCGAACTCAAGCAAGACATGACCAAGGCCAAGGTGGTCAAGGCCATGTTCACGAACATCACGAACCGCTGCGGAAACCTCGGTATTCCGATGTTCATTACCAACCACATTTACATGGCTACCGATGGTTACGGCGATCCGAAGCGCATCGCTAACGGTGAAGGTGCCAAGTACTTCGCTTCCGTCATCTTAACGATGCGCAAGACTCTCGACGTGCCTGACCGCAACACCAAGGAAATCAAGGGTATCATCCTTGAAGCCACCGTGTTCAAAAGCCGTATGGTGAAGCCCAGGAAGACCGCCATGCTCTATCTGGACTACAACACTGGTCTGAACAAGTTCTACGGCTTGCACAACGTCGCTCTCGACGCTGGCCTCATCGAAGAGTTCTCTGCTTCCAAGTATCCAGCACTCGTTGAAAAGATGCCGAAGGACGGTAACGGCCAGAAGACTCGCAAGACTTGCTACGTCATCATGGACAAGAAGAAGGATCCAAAGGACTGGATTGTCTGCCTTGCCAGCAAGGTCGACCGCAAGGAATACATCGGCACTATCCTCGAAGAAATCAACGAGTACGTGAAGAAGGAATACAAGTTCCGTCCGCCTTCACTCGGTTCTGCCGAAGACAACGAAGCTCCAGAAGTCGAAGATTCCGAAATCGACGAAGCCATCGAAGACTTGAATCTCGTCGATGCTGCGAAGGTTGAAAGCTTGCGCAAGGGAGTCAACGGCGAAGACTAATCTTTGCTGTTTCAATCGCACCCTTTCGGGTGCGTTATCTTGTGAGTACTTATGGCTGCTGTATATGATTTGACTAGGGAAGACCTTGTTCTCCGCACTTATCTTATGGACTTTGACATAGCTCCTAAGATGGTGTCGTTTCTTGATGACAAGCTCTATTCTGATGCTACGAATAAAACCCTTATTGGTATCATTCGAAAGTTCATCCGCAAGTATAACCGTAGGCCGCAAGCGCAAGAGCTTATCGTCGGCCTCGCCAACAGTGGATTGAGTGAAACTGCTCGACAGAAGTTGCTTGCAATCTGTAATGCTGAAGTTCCTTACATGAAACAGGACTATGTCGTTACTTTGCTCGAAAAATTCTATCAAGAGAAGGCAACGGAAAATGCGTTGCGCGATGCCGCTGCTGCTTTGTATAATAATGATACTGAGACTATTCGTGACTTGCTTCCAATTCTTCGTGATAAGTTGAATTTTAGTCTTCATATGGGATTAGGTCTCGACCTCGTCGACGATATTGAGGAAGCACAGCGTAGATTGAAAGAAATGTCGCATCCGATCCGGTCGGCTATTGGCCCAATCAATCAGTATACAGCTCAAGTTAAGACAGACCCAAATTCTGGTGGATATCCTCGTAAGACGATGACGTTATATGTCGGCCAGCCTAACGTTGGTAAGTCGCTCGTGATGGGTTCGGAGGCTTGCAACTTTATTCGATATGGTTATGACGTATTGTATATTTCGCTTGAATTGTCGGAAGAATATGTGTGGCGTCGTTTAGCGGCTAATTTAACTGGTGTTCCACAATACGAAGTGGCCGATCTCTCGGTCGATGAATGTCGTGAGCTTATCGAAAATACAAAAATTCCTGGTGTTGAACGTCTTGGCCATTTGAAAGTTATTCGTATGAAAACGACGACGACTCCGGCTGAAATCGAGGCTCGTGTCGACCAGTTCTACTCCATATACAAGAAGAACCCAGATGTGCTAGTGGTGGACTACATCGGCATTATGAAGCCGAACCGCAATCACCGCACGATGGAAAGCATGTATCTCGATGGTCAAGAGAAGGCCGAACAGATTCGAGAACTCTGCATCGACCGTAATATGGTCGGTATTTCCGCCGTCCAGTTTAATCGTACTGGTTATTCTAGGCTTGACGCTGGTCTCGAATCGGTGTCTGGTTCAGCTGGTTTCGCTGAAACCGCTGATATAATGATTACGATTACTCGTGATGACTTGCTGAAAAAACAGAATATGTACGCCAACTTTGTTAAGAAGAACCGTTTTGGCGAAAATGAAGTAATGTTCTACACTAAGTATGACTATAATACGATGCGATGGTATGACGCTACTACGGATGATATTGCCGCTTATATGGACGCGCTTACTCAAGCACAGATTGCATCCGAGGCATCTTGCGGCAGGACTCAGAATGTTCGTGTAGGTACTAATTGCGGAAATCGAGGCGGCGGTGCTCCGAGAGGTCAAAAGCTGAACGATAAGCAGCAAGCTGCCGTCGCGAGCATGCAGAGCATATATAGTCATTTTTAAAGTAATTTCTCCAGTAACTCCAATAGGAAATGTCTATGGACGTACTGGGGAAATATCTTCAATCTGATAGTGAAGATGTATCTGACCAGAATGAAGTGTTGGATCTTGACGATACTCAGAATGGCAAAATTCGCGATGTATTTAACGATTACTTAAAAACTCCGCGATTTGATGGAGATGCATGCATAGTATTGACGATGCCAGAAGCGACTTTAAAGAAGTATAGCGAGAAGATAAACGCTGGTTTGTGGTGGATGTACAATAAATATTGCAAGAAGGATTTCGGAATGATGCAGTTGCTGGTTGCCCTAGAAAAACTGGTGG
>JAEEGJ010003793.1_pt1 | contig 54937 bp, 39 predicted proteins | sample 8958761 | NCBI WGS metagenome assembly JAEEGJ01 (sample SAMN16246546, study PRJNA631951) | gut metagenome | biome: gut microbiome; feature: rumen; material: RS-attached | host: Bos | place: Iran: Karaj | collected 2018-10
CGCGGAATTCCACAACGAGGCCAACGCGCTTGAGGAAGCTCTGCACGAATCCCTTGAAGGCGGCAAAGTCAATCTGGGCGGGCTTGTCGTTGAGCGGGTTTGTATCGAAGTTGCCTGCAATCGTGAGGGCGACGAGGTTCGATTCGTCGAAGCCTGGATCGCGGACGTCCTTGCGGTCGCGCTTGAACTGGCCCTTGGCCACTTCGAACAGGCGCACGGAACCCGGACGGTTCTTTTCGTTCTCGGCAACGGCCTTGAGGAGGTTGGGGAGGAGCGAAGTCGGAACGACACCGAGTTCATCGGAAAGCGGGTTGAGGAGTGCTGCGGGCTTGCTGCGGCGATCGTCGCTTTCGGGGCCAAAGAGGGCCTCGGTGCGTGCCTTGCTCGTGAAGCGCAGGCTCAAGCATTCATGCAGACCCATTGCGGAGAGCGTCTTGCGGATCTTCCTGTTCAGAACTTCAATCGGCGGGAGCTCGTTCGGCTGCATCTTGAAGGAGGGCAGCGTGTACGGGATGTTGTCGAACCCGACGAGGCGGGCGACTTCTTCGATGAGGTCCACTTCGCGTTCGAGGTCGGGGCGGAAACTCGGAATCTTGAACGTGATGGAGTTCGCCGTCTTGGAAACGACTTCAAGGGCGATGCCCGTGAGGAACTTTTCGACCTGGTCCATTTCCAGTTTCATGCCGATAACGCGTTCGGCCTGGGCGATACGGAGCGAAACGACGTTGTTCTCTTTCTTGTGGTCGTCGCCAGTGTATTCGACGGAGCCCTTGAGGATGCGGCCACCTGCGACTTCCTGGATGAGGGCGCAGGCGTACTTGCTGTATTCGTCCTGTGTGGCAAAGTCAATTTCGCGTTCAAAGCGGTAGCTGGAATCGGTCGAGATGCAGAGGCGCTTGGCCTGCTTGCGGATAACGGTCGGATTGAACCATGCGCTCTCGAGGAACACGTTCTTGGTGGCATCGATGATTTCGGATTCGACGCCGCCCATCACTCCGGCAACGCAGGCCGGACGGTCGCCGTCGCAAATCACGAGGTCGCTTTCCAGCAGTTCGTGAGCGGTGTGGTCGATGGTTTCAATCTTTTCGCCCTTCACGGCGCGGCGGACCTTGATCTTGTTGCCGTGCAACTGGTCCATGTCAAAACTGTGGAGCGGCTGGCCAACGTCCATCAGAATGAAGTTCGTGATGTCGACGACGTTGTTGATGCTGTTCATGCCCACAGCATGCAAAAGCTTTGCGAGCCATGCCGGAGACTTGTCGACCTTCACGTCCTTGATGACGCGGCCCACGTAGCGGGAGCATCCGCAGCCGGGAACCACTTCGAGGCTCACGGCGGAGCTCGCGGCTTCGGCATCCTCGTTCAAGGTGTAGGTGAGCGGCTTGAGCGGGCGGTTGAACTTCGCGGCGAGTTCGCGGGCGACGCCGCGGTGGCTGAGGGCGTCCGGACGGTTCGGGGTGACGTTCAGTTCATAGCAGACGTCGTACATGCCGAGGCTCACGAACGGAGTGCCGGCCGGAATGCTGTCGTCCAGGACCATGATGCCGGCGTGGTCGTCGCTGAGGCCGATTTCGTCTTCGGCGCAAATCATGCCGAAGCTTTCGACGCCGCGGATCTTGGACTTCTTCATCTTGAGGGTGCCGCCATCGGGGAGCGGGAGTTCAGCGCCAATCGGGGCGAGAACCACGGTCTGGCCTGCGGCCACGTTCGGGGCGCCGCACACGACCTGGAGCGTTTCCTTGCCGTCGTTCACGGTGGTGATGTGCAGGTGGTCGCTGTCCGGGTGGGCTTCGCAGGTGAGAACCTTCGCTACAACGAGCTTCTCGTAGACCTTGCCCGGTTCCTCGGTGCCTTCGACTTCGAGGCCAATAGAGGTGAGCGCCTTTGCAACTTCTTCCGCATTTTCCGGAAGATCAACGTGACGTCTGAGCCAATTCAAAGAAACTTTCATTTTTCAATCCTTTTTGGGCGTATCTACGCCGTATTTTCAAATTCCGCGGGAAATTTAGAAAAATTTTGAGTTCGTCGCTTATTCTTTTGGCTGTTCTGGGGGTGTGATTTCTGCGGAATTTTCGGGTATCACGTTGGTTTCGGGTTCTTTAGGAACGGCATATTCGTCTGGATTGAAAATGATGTCGAAGAATATGATGCTGCTTGTGGCGATAATGGGGAGAATCCACAGGAAGCCGATTCCCAGTGTAAGAACACCTAGCATGCACCAAAGCGTAATATGAACCATGAAACCGAGAAATTTAAAATTGTATTTGGAAACTTTGCGATAGGTCTGCTTGATTAATTCGATGGGGCCGGTTGTGTCGTCTATTGCCATCTTGTAGACTAGGCCCATCCAGGTGGGGAAAAACTTGTAGCCGACAATGCAGAGTACAACTAACATGGTGATTCCTAATGTTAGGATTGGATACGGATTGGTTTCAACCGGGTCGCTGTACAAAAGGTATAGACTCATCGGAAGGGACGTAAGCAGGTTCATTACCAACGAGCAGATAAATAGGATGATTAGGTTGCGAGGAAGTTTTTTGAAACCGGCAAATAATCTGCGAAACGAGGTTGTCCGTTGCTTGTAGATATCGTAGAAATAGGCGTAAAAGCCTATTCCGAATAGGTAGATTATGACTGATTGCGCTATACCGGATAATTGGTCGATGATAGTATTCTCAAGAGAGATTACATTGGGTTCCTTGAAATTTACAAGGATAAAATAGATGGCGAAGACGATGGCAATCCCAATCAAGTTTCCTATGACTGTTATGCCTGCCGCTCTAAGACGGTATCCCTTAAGCGATTTCCGTCCCATCTCCATGATTTTAGAATTACTGATCATTGGCTGCTTCCTATAAAGGCGTTAGTTTTATAAAAAAGACAATAGCATTATTTTTTCGTATCGTCAAGCCGAGTTTATTATTAGGGCGTTTTTTCGGAAAAGGCTTTTACAAAAAAAGTCCCGCAGCGGGAAGGCTGTGGGACTTTTTTGAAATTACAAGAATGCGAATTAGTAAATCGCGATGACAGTAGAATCGTTCGCTGGGTAACAGACTCCAGTAGAGCGGTTCTCCTCCGCAGTGGTATTGGTGTAATCTGTCAGTTCCTTGACGGTAATCTTCTTGTTTTCGTTCATGTCTGCATAACGGCTTGTTTCGGTAAATACAGTGCCGTTGCCGGAACAGATGATTCCCAAGCCGAGGCACCATTTTGCTGCAACAGGGCTAATGGTGCTGTTGCCTGCGGTATTTTCAGATGCCTGGCAGGAACAGACGACCGAGAATCCTGGGGCGGCCATCGCGCCGGCCTTGGCTTTGGTTGCTGGGAAGAATACGTTCTTGATTTGAGTGTTGATATCCTTTGTAGCACGGGTAATCTCTGCCTTTGTACGCTTGACTGCCGATGCTTTCAATGGAAGTGCTCTGGTAGTTGCCTGGATTGCGGCACCCGAATGGCAGGCAAATATGAGAGCAATCTTTTTGCAGGAAACGGTATTGAGAAGATCGCGGTATTCTTCGTAGGTTACAAGATTGTGTTGGGGACCGTCAATATAGATTCCTCGAGTAGAACCATGCGATCCAGACCATACAATGGCAATGTCGTTGGGACCGAGATCGCCAAAGAATGTCCTAATTTTGGTTTGAATGTCGGCTTTTGTTGCATCCACAAGGACATCGGTCTCAATTCCGTTGTACTCGAATGCGCGCTTTGTTGCGTATGCGTCGTCGCTAGTCATGTCGTTCCAAGAGGATTGGGTCCGGCTGATGGCGAGACAGAGTGCCTTTCTCTTCTGATAGGTGCAGAAGACCACTTTGGATACAGTCTTGTTCTTGGTCTTGATGGTGTATCTATAAATCTTGAAACTGCTGACCGTAAAGTCCTGGAAGTCGTATCTGGAAGCCTTGCCATCCTTGACTTCTACGATGGTTGTTTCCTTGGCAGGAGTAAACAGGGCAATTTTGTCTCCATTGATGCTTGCGCAAAGTTCCCTCAATTCGGCGAGCGTGTCGGCATCCGGGAAATCTCTAATAGTGTTTATCGGGAGGAAAGAAGAATTCTTTTCCTTGATAGTGACTTTACCCTTCTTCTGAAGAAGGGTTGCGAGAGAAAGTTCGGTTCGGGTAATCTTGAAAGATACGGCTTTCCGTGCGGCGTTAATGAATTTTGCTGTTATTTGGGCGAAGGGCCTGTTTCCGCAGGTTACTTCGAAATCAGTGAGCAACGCAGGAAGGGGAAGAATTTTTGCTTTTGTAGCTTTCTTTTTAGCCATTTTTCATTTCCTTTTATGGGTTAAGTTGTTGGGGGTTGATTTACTGACTTCTAAATAACATTTTTCTTACGAGAATGTTACGAAAAATTTGTAAATTTGTATATACAAATAGACGTTGTTGAAAAAATAATGTTATTTTGCATGATGTTCCGCTTTGTATAAAAAACGGAGTTATGATAAATTTGTCGTTATTTTTTAATAACGTTAATAGCAAATTTCCTTATAGACGCTCTTCTTGTCCCGGATTGTGTGGGTTGTGTCGACAACTGTTCCTGTGGCGGAGAATGTTTTGCTGTCGCATTGGGCGTCTAGGTCTTTGCCTTCGATTAACATCATCGTGAAATAGAAGATGGCTACAGCCTGTTCACAGCTATCGGCATCACTGTATTGCCCTTCGAATTCCATTTTTATTTCCATCGCGGTTTTGCTGAATGTGATATACGACATGGATGTGGAAATCGAATCAATATCTTCGATGGTCCATACGGAATCGTCGACGGAAAAATCGCAGTCTCTTTTTTCTCCGGTGAACTCGAAACCGGATCGTGTTATTTTAGCCGTGTCGATGACAAAGCCACCGTTATCATCGAAGTCATCATCCCAATCGGAAGATTTTGAACTCGAAGATTTTTTAGTTTGGTTGTCTTTTGAAGAATTGTCCTGGTTCTTTTTCTTGGAGGAAGACGAGGAATATAATGCTTCGTCATCGTCGTCTTGGGAGGGCGCTTCCACGGTTTGCGAACATGCAAAAAGGCATTGCACCGAAATCACGACGGTTGCGAAATAAGCGATTTTATGCATGGTGTCCCTCCCTTTTTCTCTGGTTTCGTTTTAAATCTATATAAAATTTGAAAAATTTTTATAGTTTAGAAGAAAAGGTTGGGCTTCTAGTTGCTTTTTATTCATAGAAATGTGTTCTTTCTGTTGCTTTTCCTGGCTCTGGTCGGTTGCGCGGGGCAGGATAAAACCGCGCCTATGCGGAATGGTGCCGCCAGGAACTATTATCCGGACAGTACGCTGGAAATCGAAGTCGTGTACAAGAACGATGTGCGCACGAGCATAAGGCATTTTTATCCGTCGGGCAAGTTGCATACCGAGGTCGATTCTGCCGGGAACTACCGCCAGTACTTTGAAAATGGGACTCTCGCGATGGAATTCACCGAAAAAGACGGCAAGAAAATCGGTGACGAGAAGATTTACTATTCCAACGGAAAACCGAAATCTATACTCAAGTACAAGGATGGCGTGTGTTACAATCGGGACGATTATCACAACAATGGATCGATTGCGTCTGCGTGCAAGATTGTGAGAGAACCCGAGCGTCGCGAGATTTGCCAGACATTTTATAAGTCAGGCAAGCCGAAGACGGTGACTGATGACGATGGACATTATACGGATTATTACGAAAGCGGAAAAGTTAAACGGGATTTTGTCTATCGTGGCGATACTTTAATCGAAGAACGCAAATATTATGAGACTGGAACTCCGGAACGAATTATGAGATACAATGGCGTTCGTATTAAGGGTTGTGTGGGACATTGCAATTTGTCGGAGGATATTTCATACTATGCGAATGGAAAGATGCAGGACTCCTGCTTTATGGATAAACCGATTGACTGGGATGGAAAATCTGGACGGGGAATAGTCCGAGTTTGCAAGAAATTTTATGAGAATGGAAATCTCAGTGAGGAACCTGTTTACCGGAACGCAAAACTGGTTGAAAAGAAAAAATATTATTTGTTGGGTGAGCTAAAGGAACATGAATTCTTCGGTGAAAAAGGGCTTGTAGAAAAGAAAGAGTATTATCCGTCGGGAACATTGTACAAATATGTCGTCTACGAAGATGGCCGTTCGTATAAGCAATTTTCGCAAGTCTCCTATTACAAAAACGGGCTGGTTAGGGATTCTTGTTTTAATGTTGATTCTAGCTATAAGAAATCTTTTGGCGGTAATGTGTGTAATTATTTTAGTCATGAAGGCATCCCTCGCGAGCTTTATGTTGAGAAAGAAGGATCCTTGTTGAAACAAACTTTTTATGATGACGGAAAATTGGAATCATCGGATGTTTATGGGGCGGTAGGGAAGCTTGCCTATACGAGATATTTCGAAGATGGTTCCGTGAGGGATTCCTGCTTTCTTCTGCGTCGGGGAGGTGAATATCGTGATGTTTGTAAGAAGTATGGGAAGGCCCGGTCTTTGTCCTTGTTGCAAACTTTAAAGGGCGACACTATTTATGAAAAAAGATATCTCGAAGAAAAATTGATGTCCGAGTGCGCTATCGTATGGAACGGTTCACATGACGAAGAAAGTGCTTGTAAGTCTTATAATCGGGATGGCTCTTTAAGGGACTCGACCATAAACAAAAGCAAAAAGGATTTTATTTTTCGCCAATATTTCCGCTGTGACGAAAAAGGAAAGTGTGTTCGTGCTTTTGAAGAAAAACATTTCATTAAGGAAGATGGAAGATATGGTGATGGTTATTCGGCTAGCTATTACATGAACGGCTTTTTGCGAGATTCTAGTTATACGTTCTATCAAGGCAATGATCGCCATCGAATTAACATGAATTATACTGAGAATGGAATTTTAAAGGACTCAGTTGCGCTTATTGAAAAAAATGATTGTGATGTCGGAAAATATTTTTATTGCGATAATGAGGGTGAATTCATTCGCTATAAGGAGGAAGAATCTTGCGGTGAAAATCGTCGTATGCAGACAATCAAGCGAAAGAGTTGCAGGGTAGATAAGGGTAAATTGGTCGATTGTCAGGAAGAACAATTGCAGGGGGCGGAAAATGAAGAACTCTAACCTCTTGTTTTTGCTGCTTTTGATGGCCTTTACAATGTTGCATATCGGTTGCTCTGGAAATGCGAAGGAAAAATGGACTGTAGACGAGAATGATGTGAAAATTCGCATGAGTAAACATGCAGATGGTTCGGTGTGCAGATCTGTCTCTATTATGAAGGATCATGGTGGCATTATGACGTGCAGGGATTCTAGCGGGATGCTCACGCAAATGCGGGATGCTTTTTATGCTGTGCCTTGGGAACGTGTTATTGAATATTATCCGAATGGAAAAATCAAGTCGGAACTGTTTTATGAATCGATGTCTACGCAGCCTGCTTATCAAAAGACTTTCTTTGAAAATGGCAATTTAAAGTCAATCAATGACTCGGCTGGCATAAGAATCTTTGACGAAAAAGGGAATTTGATGTTCCTCAAAGATTCGCTGGGCGAAAGAACCTTTGACGAAAATGGTCGCCTGCTTAAAGCCGATACGGTGGCGCAAAATTGGCGGGTTAATTATCAAGTCGACCAGGATGGTCGTTTTTCTGTGAGTAAGCGCTCGCTTGATGGAGATTCTTCTTATTGGGCGAGATATACTTCGGACAGCATTCTGGTTTCCGAAGAAATCCGTTCGTCTAAAGGGAAACTGAGCAAAGAGTACGATTCGACGGGTATACTTTATTATTCGAAATTTGTTGGCGATAGCGAAAGTGTCGAGACCGATTATTATCCCGATGGCAAAATATGGATGAATAAGGTTGTTCAGACAAGAGAGTCCGAATGGGAGCCAAATCGTGTATCGTTCTTGGTGGAATTTAAGGAATATGCTGAAAATGGAGTGGCTCTCCGCGAATACGAGTTGCCCGAGGCGAATCCGGCTTCGAAACCGGTATGCCGTTTCCGTAATGCTGCGGGTGATTCAATCGCTGTTCCTGAACCGCGACAAAAATATCCCTACAGTTTGCAAAACGGCTACAGCGTTAGGTCGCATTATGCGTTTGTCGATAGCTGTGCTGTCCCTAGAAGGTAATTAATTTCCGTTACCGGCTCAGTTCCACGACGTAATCGGCTGCGTTCACGAAATCCTGCGCATGCTCGATAGCGATGACGGTGTGGCCCGCTTCGGTGAGGCCGCGGATAAGGTCGAGCAAATGCTGGATGTCCTTCTGGTGGAGCCCGCGGGCGGGTTCATCGAAAAGGAATAGCGTGTTGGGTGCCTTGGCACGGGCAAGCGCGATGGAAAGGCGGAGCCTGGCGCGTTCGCCGCCGGAAAGGTGGGCCGTGGTTTGCCCGAGTTTCAGGTAGTCGAGACCCGTATCGACCAATGGCTTTAGTTTGTCTGCGAATGGCTTGAGGTTGATGAAGAGCTTGTAGGCTTCGCCGATTTCTAAATCAAGGATGTCGGCGATGGATAGCGACTTGAAGCGGACTTCGAGGATTTCGTCCTTGAAGCGCTTGCCGAGGCAGACGGGGCATTCGGTTTCCTCGTAGCCGGCGGGGTCGTAGAGTACGCCTTCGCCCTTGCAGTTCTCGCAACGGCCGCCGGGGGCGTGCGTCGCGAACTTGGAGGCAGTGTAGCCGCGTACCTTGCTTTCGGGGAGCTTTGCGAACAGATCGCGCAGCATCGTGTTCAGGCTGATGGCTGAGGCGACCGTGCTGCGGCGGTTCCCGTGGAAGTCGCCAGTCGAAAGGACGGAGAGCGCCTGGATGCCGAGGTCTTCGAACTCGCCCTGACTGGCGCGGGGGGCGAGGTTCTTGAACAGGAGCGTGGACTTGCCGCTGCCACTTGCGCCTGTGATGACGCTGAACATTTGCACCGGGAATTCCGCCGACACCGGCTTCATGTCGAACATCGCGAAGTCCTTGATCGCGATTGCCGGCGCATCTTTTTTGGAAGACATCCCTGACGCTTTCTTTTTGGATGTCATCCCCGGCTCCGACCGGGGATCTCCTTTTTTCTTTTTTAAAAGGAGGTCCCCGCCTTCGCGGGGAAGACAATTTGATAGTTCCCTAATCCACGCACCCGTTGGCGACTGCGGATTCTCCAGCACTTCCTTTGCTGTCCCTTGGAACAAAATTTCGCCGCCTTTTTCTCCGGCTCCCGGTCCCATTTCAATGATCCAGTCGGCTCGCTTGATGATGCCCGGATTGTGCTCGATGAGCACGAGCGTGTTCCCTCGGGACTGGACCTTCTTGAGGACTTTCCAGAGCGCCTCCACGTCGCATTGGTGGAGCCCGCTGGCGGGTTCGTCAAGGACGATGAGCAGGTTGTTCAGGTGCCCGGTACTGAGGCTTGAAAGGCGTAAACGCTGGATCTCGCCGCCCGAAAGGGTGGCTGCGCTGCGGCCGCCGGTCAGGTAGCCGATGCCGAGTTCGTTGATGGCCTCGATGCGGTCGAGGAGCGCGTTGAAGGCGGGCTTCTGGTTCGCGTTTAAACGGCTGTCGAACAGCTGGTGCAGTTTTGGCCCGAGTTTGGCGAATGGCGTTTCGAGCAAGTCCTTCCAGGTGGAGCCGTCTATGACCGATTGGAGCAGATTCTGTCTGAGCCGGAGTCCCTTGCAGTCGGGGCAGTCTTCGGCGGTGTCGTCTTTTTCGATGATTCCCGTTCCCCCGCAGGTGGGGCAGGCGCTCGTGCGCGAGTAGGGGGAAAGGTCTTCCGGCTGGAGCGGCCGGGATTGCTGCTTGCCGTGGTCGGGGCAGCGCGGTGCCGTGCTGTAAAGTTTTCGGCTGCCGTTGATGTCGAGGACGAGTTCGCCGTGGGTGAGTTTCAATACGCCATCGACGGCCTCGGCGATGCGGGTGCGCGTGTTCTCGCGGACAATCACGCGGTCCACGACGATAAAGAATTCTTCGGGAACGATTCCTTTTTCGTTCTCGGTGAGGTCGGCCAGTGAATAACTGACTCCGTCGGCTATGGCGCGGGTGAATCCCTGCGCCAAGAATACAGCAGCCAGCTTATCGAGGGTCGTGCGTTTCTCGTCAATTCGCGCCAAGAACTGTAATTTGCTCCCTTGCGGCAGTCCTGCGATTTCCTTGATAATCTCCTCTCGGCTCTGGCATTCCATCGGCTTGCCACACTCGGGACAGGCGGGCCTTGCGAACTTCGCGAATAACCCGCGTAGCGTGCTGTCACATTCCGAAAGGCTCAATGCGTAGGCTTTTGCGGGCGCTTCGCCATGGCTCGGGCCAACGGCGAGGCTTGCGGGGAGCCCTTCGGCGCTGTCGATGGGGATAATCCTTCGCCCGCCCAGGAGTTCGGCGGCAAAGGGGGAGAGTGTTTCCAGATAGCGGCGCTTGGATTCTCCGTGCAGGGTGTCGAGGACGAGCGTTGACTTTCCACAGCCCGAAGGCCCGCAAACAACCGTAATCTTGCCCAGCGGGAACTGGGCGTCGATGTTTTTCAGGTTGTGCAGCCTACAACCGCGTATGGAAATGATGTTATCCATTGGTATGAGCTGTGAGCAATCACTAATCACTTTCCTCAAAGGCACGGAGTGCCGACCTCATGCCTCATACCTCATTACTCTTTTATCGTGAACCTGAGTTCGCCGAACGGCGTACAGAAGTCCATGTCGTCGAGGTTGTTCTCGCTGATTCCGGCGAACATGCGGTAGCCACCACCGATGGAGACCTCGAGCATACGTGTCACTCGATAGTTGAAGTGGAGCGCCATTTCGCCAGTGAAGAACTTGTCTTCGGGCGAGAAGGCTTCGTCGCCTTTCTCGATGACGTTGACTACGCCAGCACCGACTTGTACGGGTACAGAAATCGAGAACGCTCCATTGCGGTACGGGAACAGTTCTGCAAAAAGGCCGAATGCGTTGTAATTGACGAGTTCCTGGCCTTTGACATTCGGGTTCATGACGTCGCTCATGAGGAACGTTGCCCAGGCACCGTTTGCGATGATGTCGTTCCACTGCACACCGATGCGCACGCTCATGAAAATGGTTCCGTCGCGGGCGATGAGCGAGTTGCCCCCGCTCACACCGACAAGGCCGGACCAGGAACGCTCCTTGGCAGGGGCTTCGGTGGCTTGGTCGTTCATGCCGACGAGTTCGGCGTTGGCGCTAACGGCAAATGCAAATGCGAAAACAGAAATGAATTTTGCGAATCTCATAGATCTTTCGAGCCTCCTTGCCAGTTCCATGTTTTTTTACCTGCCTCGGGCCAGTGGCAAATGGTCCAGACGAGGCTGTTCCCACATAAAATAATCACCCAGATGCCAAAAAGCAAGAAGAGAACCAGGGGAATGAACGCCAAAGAGCCATAAAAGATGGACATCCTGTTCACCATGGCCGTTTGGATGAGCATCAGAATCTTGACGTAGATGAAAATGGAGAGCCAGGCGAGGAAAGTTGCAAGGACGGAGGTCCAGTAGAGTTTGCGCTTCGTGTAGACGCCTTTCTTGTCGGGGCGGGACGGGAGCGCATAGAGCATCATGAATATGAAAAGCAACAGGATGACGTGGAATGTCACATACCAGAATGCGTTGATTATCAAAGTCAAGAAGGAATGAGAAAAGTGGAACCCGTCGATGATGATGGTCGAAAGGATTTCTTGCACGTGGTTCACGAAGCCTGCGTAGAGCCCGATAAAACCGGCCAAAATGAGGAGGAACGGGGTGTAGATGCAGGTCTGCTTCCAGAGCGTTCGGGAAGTCTTGTTCTCCCAGACGACGTTGAAGTTCGATTCGAGGCTGCCGAACGCGAGGATGAAGGTGACGAAAAGGCCGGCGGCACCGATTATCCCGAGTTTGCCGATGGGAACGTGTTCGGCGTTTTCGACGAGGGCTACGATGGGTTCCGTGGGCCAGTCCAGGCTGAACATGTCGAGCAGGTGAGGAAGGTAGTCCGAGATGAAGTTTCCGAATCCGACGGCGAGCGTGATGGAGGTGAGAAGGATGAGCAGCGGGATAACGGCGAGAATAGTTGTGTAAGTAAGTGCCGCTGCACGGGTCAGACCATGATAATAGAGGAAAGACTTCCCTGTGACCACGATGATTTTCACAAAATCTGGCGATTTTGCAGCAATCCCGTCAAACAGGTTTTCCCAAGAAAAATCTCTCATCCATTTTGCCATTTGTCTCCAAAGATAGTAAAACGCCCGGATTGTTCGTGGGTGTGTTTCTTATATGAAAATTATTTGTTGGCTTGTGGGCTTTTTTTAAAGGGAATGTAAAAAACAAGAAACGTAAGGCCCCTGAACGTCTTTTTTTGATATGTGGACAATTCTCTCGCCTTTATTGTCGGTAAAATGAACTTGAAATAAAAAAATACAATTGGAAATGTGGACTTTTTTTTGAAAAAATATATATTAACTCCGTATAAAAGGTATGCTGCTCAATTTTTTCGGAGGCCATGAATGGGAATGAGATTTGTTGCGTCGGTGGGTGTTTTCACGCTCCTTTTCGGCTGTTTTTCGATGTCTTTTGCCGAAGGGCGCCAGGTTGAGGGGTTGACCCGTGGCCTCTCCGTGGCAGCGACTTCGTCCGGTGTGGTGGTCGGCTGGCGCTTGCTTGCCTCCGATGACCCGGCGACGGAGTTCAATCTTTATCGCGATGGAACAAAAATTGCGACAATCGGCCCTAACGACCCGACTTTCTATGCAGATGCCGAAGGTTCCACAAAGAGTGAATACGCTGTCGCCGCCGTTGTGGGCGGTACTGAACGGAAACAATCAAAGGCTGAAATCGTATTTACCGATAAAATTAAGGATGCGAACAACGTCCATTTCCCGTACAAGGTTTTAAAACTCGATGTTCCGGAATCGCAGAAAATGCCGGATGGCTCCACATGCACCTACACCCCGAACGACATGAGCGTGGGTGACCTCGATGGGGATGGCCAACTGGATTTGGTTCTCAAGTGGGACCCGAGTAACGCCCAGGACAACTCGAAGGACGGCTATACGGGCTCGGTTTTTGTCGATGGCATGAAGTTGGACGGCACACGCCTCTGGAGAATCGACCTCGGCAAGAACATCCGTGCCGGTGCGCACTACACGCAGTTTATGGTCTACGATCTCGATGGCGACGGGATTGCCGAAATCGTGATGAAAACCTCTGATGGCACGGTTGATGGCAAGGGCAAAGTCATTGGCGACGCAAGCAAGGATTACAGGACCTCCGCAGGCCGCATTATGAGCGGGAATGAGTTCTTGACCGTGTTCAAGGGGAATACGGGCGAGGAGGTGGTCACGATTGACTATTGGCCCAAGATCGATATTTCGAAGTCGTGGGGTGATACTTACGGAAACCGGAGCGAACGTTACCTTGCAGCTATTGCCTATCTCGATGGCAAGCATCCGAGTGTCATCATGAATCGCGGCTACTACACGATGGCCTATCTTGTCGCATACGATTTCGATGGTGAGAAGTTGATTGAACGCTGGAAGCATACTTCCGACAAGTCCGGCCAAGGCCTTTATGGCGAAGGCAACCACAACCTTTCTGTGGGTGACCTCGACGGCGACGGCAAGGACGAAATTGTCTTTGGCGCGGCAGCCCTCAAGTCCGATGGAACTCTCCTTTACCGCACTGGGTTCGGTCATGGCGACGCCATGCACCTTTCGGACATGGATCCGGACAATCCGGGCTTGGAACTTTACGATGTCCACGAAGATAAGCAAAACAAGTATAGCGAAGAATTCCGCGACAAGGACGGCAAGGTCATTTGGGGAACGACCCAGACCGAGGCCGGAAATGTTGACAACGGTCGCGGCATGGCTGCCGATATCGATTCCACGAATCGCGGTTTCGAAATGTGGTCCGGCACCAGCAAGGGCGCCCGCTCCGTCAAGGGGAAGGTCGTCACCACGACGGGCCTTTCGCAGAATTTCCGCATCTACTTTGACGGCGACCTGCAAGACGAACTGATGGATGGCACCGGTAGCCCGACAGTGGAAAACGGTGGCGCCACTGGCGGAAAGATCGAAAAGTACAATTCCAGCAAGAAGACTTTGGATCGCCTTTTCAGTTTCTACAATGTGGAAGGCGCTTCGCTCAATAACTGGACCAAGGCGAACCCCTGCCTCGTGGCCGACCTCTTTGGTGACTGGCGCGAGGAATTCATCGTGCGCTCCGCTTCCGACCCTTCGAAGGTCATTATCTTCACGACTCCGTTTACTACGCCCTACCGTGTTTACACGCTGATGCACGATACTCATTACCGCGTCTCGATTGCCTGGCAGAATGTGGCCTACAACCAGCCTCCTCACTTGGGGTATTACTTGCCCGACGCTGTCAAGGATTTGAAAAAGCCGGATGTGACGATAATTGGTGGCGATACGGCTGAAGTCCCGTTGACGGTGCGTCCTGACCTTAAAAATATACGTAAGGCAGACAACTTCGCCTTTGTCGATGGGGGGCTGCGCGTGAACAAGACTGGCTTGGCCCGTGTTCGGATTATGGACCTTCAGGGCCGAGAAGTCTTGAGTGCCTCCCGGAATGTCAAGGCCGGGGAATTGTCTATGATGTTTGGTCGCGACGTGCTCCCGGAAGGCATTTTCGCCGTGACGGTAGATGTGGACGGGGTTTTCGTCGGAAGGAAAGTCGTTTCGTTTACGAAATAGTATTTTTAGTGCGGGGACGTTTGGCAAATAATCAACCAGAATCAGGAGAAATTATGGCAAAGCATTCTTGTCTTGATTTTTTTGCAGTTATTCCTGCTTTAATTCTCGCGCTTGCTATCCAATCCTTCGCTCTGCCCCGCCAGATGGAAGCCTTGGACCGGGGGCTCCTCGTCTCGAATGTTGGAAAATCCGGGATGCTTGTTTCTTGGCGACTCCTCGGTACAGAAAAATCCGATACGGAATTCAACCTTTACCGCGATGGCGTGAAAATAGCCACAATCGGTAAGACGGACGGGACCAACTACTTGGACAAGGATGGGAAGATTACGTCCAAGTACACGGTCTCGGCTGTCGTGGACAGCGTGGAAGGCGACAAGAAGAATGCGACGGTCGTCTTTGATTCGACAGTTGCTTTTGGTGGAAGGTCTTTCCCGTACAAGGTGCTCACGCTGGACCGCCCAGCCAATCAGACGATGCCCGATGGCATAATCTGTGGGTATTATCCCGACGATATCAGCGTCGGTGACCTGGATGGCGATGGCGAATATGAACTGGTCGTAAAATGGATGCCGAGCAATTTCAAGGATAATGCGCAGTCTAGCGAGGGCTCGTACACGGGAACGGTTTTCATCGATGCATACGAATTGGATGGCACTAAACTTTGGCGCGTTGATTTAGGCAGGAATATTCGTGCGGGTGCCCACTATGTTCAATTTCAGGTTTACGACTATGATGGCGACGGCAAGGCTGAAATGGTTGTGAAAACGGCCGATGGGACCATCGATGGCAAGGGTAAGGTGATTGGTGATTCTTCTAAGGATTATCGCAATGCGGCAGGTATAATTGTCGAGGGCCCGGAATATTTGACAGTGTTCAATGGAGCTGACGGTGCAGAGATCACGACGATTGATTTCGTTCCTCCACGCAGTATTCGTAAGTTTGACATGAGTCCTGAGGGCTGGGGTGATACTTACGGAAATCGCTGCGACCGCTTTTTTGGGGCGACGGCCTACCTTGACGGCGTGCATCCGAGTGTAATTATTGCTCGAGGCAACTACACGGCGGCTTACGTGGTGGCATACGACTTTGACGGCAAAAATCTGAAGCTGCGCTGGTTCCACAAGTCCGAGACTCCGGGCGAAGGCCTTTATGGGCAGGGAAACCTCAATATTGCTGTTGGGGACGTGGATGGTGATGGTAAGGACGAAATTATCTATGGTGCGGCTGCTTTGAACCATGATGGAACGTTGCGTTATTCCACAGGCCTTGGATATGGGTTTGCTGGACATTTGGGTGATTTGGATCCGGACCATCCGGGGCTCGAATTTTGGGCTGTTCATTCGCCTACGGACGGCAAATATTCTGCTGAACTTCGCGATGGTGATGGAAAAATCCTTTTTGGGGATGCTCCTCCCAGCACCAAGGAAAATGGCCGTGCCATGGCTGCCGATATCGATTCCACTCATCGTGGCTACGAAATGTGGTCTGCCGTGATTCCTGTAATGCATACGGCCAAGGGAGACACAATCGAGTTGGATGAGTCACTTACCCCGGAGCCGGATGCTTTCGGGAGCCACTATATGGGCTCTGTGGTGCCGACGAATTTTAGAATCTATTTCGATGGCGATTTGCAGGATGAACTTTTGGACAGTTCCTATGTGGCCAAGTTCAATTCGGTCGACAAAACGATTGGAACTTATTTTGACGGAGCTACCGTGTTGGGGTTGAGTGGCAACTACAATAGAAGGTTCCCGAGTCTTGTGGCTGATCTCTTTGGTGACTGGCGTGAAGAATTGATCCTACGTTCCAATAGGGATTCGTCCAAGATTTACATTCTTTCTACTCCGGAAGCGACTCCGTATCGCCTGTATACCCTCATGCACGATGTCGTGTACCGCGAAGCCATCGCCTGGCAGAATACGGCATACAACCAGCCTCCTCACACAAGTTACTACTTGCCGGATATGGTGGAAAATTTGAAGACTCCCGTAATTTATACGGTGGGAGATAACGAATATGTGGTATCTCCGGATGCTGTTCTCACCAAGACGGGTTCCGGTAAGGAAAAGCAAACCGTTACTGTGGGCGAGTCGATAAAGTCGTTCGGTTACGATTATTTGTTCTGTACCGGAGTCAAGGTGGAAGGCCTTCCGTCGGGAGTGTCTGCCAAGGTTGATTCTGCGGCGCAGACGGTCAAGATTTCGGGCACGCCGAAGAAGTCGGGTACATTCAAGTTTAAAGTGACGACCGTGGGCAGCAAGGCGGAAAATGTGACGGTCAAGGGCGAAATCGTCGTGAAGGAAGCCGCCAAGCCGGATACGTCGAAGGTGGATACATCTAAGACCGATACGAAGGATTCTTCCAAAACAACGCCGAAGGACTCCTCGAAGGTGGTGATGGTCGACACTTCCGTAGTGGATGCCGCCAAGCCTTACGAAGGTGATGGTTCGACGAAGAAAGATAACAAGGGCTACACAGGCAAGGGCTACTTTGATTTCAAGGATTCAAAGTCGAGCTATGCGACATGGCTGATTAAGTCGTCCAGTAAATCCTCTACGACGGTGTCCATCCGTTATGCAAACGGGGGAGATGCTTCCCGCGATATGACCTTGGTTGTTAACGATGAAGATGTCGGGACAGTCAAGATGGGCAAGACGGGTGGCTGGAGCAAATGGAAAACCTCCGATATCAAGATTAAGTTGAAGAAGGGCAAGAACACCATTACGCTCAAGTCAACGACAAAGACGGGTGGTGCCAATGTGGATGCATTCTTCTTTGATATTGCCGGTGTAGAACTTTATACGGACAAGAAAAACTCGGATGCCCTCCCAGTTGTGCAGATGAGTGATGGATTCTTCTACCGTCCGCTAACGGGTACGCTTTTCACTTCTGTTTCCGGTTTTGTCGAAGTTCTCTTCTACGATGCTTCTGGCACAATGCGTGCCGCGGTTTCGGGCAATGTGTCGGCTGGCGAGAGTGAAATGGCTCTCGAACGGGGCGTGTTGCCAGGCGGAACGTATATCGTGAAGGTGAAGCGCGGCGGAAAACTGATGCAGAAATCCCTCTTTGTCAATCCTTAACCACGAACCACCAACCACTAACCACTTTTTATGCCCCTCTTGAACAAAATATGTCAAACTGCCGTCCTCGCCTCGATAGTCGTGTCTTCGATTGTCTGGGCGGAGGTGACTATATATATGTGTGGCGATTCCACCATGCAGGATTGGAACGAGGGCTACTACCCCAAGCAGGGGCAGGGCCAGGATTTTCATTTCTGGTTTGACAAGGCGAAGGTCGTAAATCGTGGTCAGGGCGGCATGTCGCTGGGTGGTGGCGGTAAAGACAAGAATGGCGGCACGGCTGTCGGCTACTACGATATGTTCTTCAAGAAGGGCTGTTCCAACGGTAACTGCATTGCCGAAAAATTGCAGCCAGGTGATTACGTGGTTATCCAGTTCGGGATTAACGACATCAATTACAGTACCGAGGATTTTTACAAGTCCAACATGAAAAAGATGGTCGATGATGTTCGTGCCAAGGGGGCGAATCCTATCATCATGAGCCCGATTCGCCGTTGTATCTTCGATTCCCCGACGCAAATCCATAACAGCTATCGTGGCTATCCGGCGCTTAACCAGCAACTAGCCAAAGACTTGAATGTTCCTTTCATCGACATGAGCGAGATGGTTGCGAACTACATGATTTCTGTGGGCGAAAAATATGCCCAGCAGTTTGTTTACAATTTCTCCACAAAGGCGGAATATTCGAATTTGGGGGCCGACCAGTCCGATCAGGTGCATTTGCAGATGAACGGTGCGAACGCTTACGGACGAATCATAACCGAGCAGATGCGCGCCCACTCGGATACGGTCGTGAAAAAGCTCGGTGAGTACATGGCTCCCATGTACCAGGTGGATGTGAAGGTCTCTCCGGAAGGTTCTGCCGAGGCGACATCTATCAGTGCGTATTATCCGGAGGGCATGACTGTTTTGCTCAAGACGATCCCGAAAAATGGAAAAAAATTCCTTGGCTGGTACGACGGCAACGGGAACAAGGTCAGCGGCCAGGCTGTATCGACCGTGAAGTCTCCGTACATCTATACGTTCAAGATGGGGAATGCTTCGACGCAGTACACGGCTGTTTACGAGGGCGGTACTGCCGAGAAGTACACGGGTGACGGTGCCGCACTGACTGCATTCCCGACGACGACCCCTAAGAACTTGGCCGACGTGACCTTTGTCCCTTACACGCCTCCTGAAGGGAGTGAAGAGACGACGGTGCCGGTCGACAAGGATATCAAGAGGTTCATCGATGCGAGCAATCCGGACAGCGGTGTCGGTAATACCGAGAACAACTGGACCGGATTTATCGGCGAAGGGTTCTACAACATGGAGAATTCCAACACGTCGTTTGCATCTTACAAGCTGAAGTTCCCGGCAGCGGGCTATGTGACGCTTGCCGTGCGCTATGCGAACGGTGGAAATGCCGACCGTACGTTCAATGCCTATCTGGACCACGATTATTACCTGAAGGCCCCGCCGACCGGTTCCTGGGATACCTGGGACACGGCTTACGTGGTGCTCGACGCGCCGCAGGGCGAGGCGGAACTCAAGTTCATGTCGACGACCTCCGATGGTGCCCCGAATATCGACGCGTTCGGCTTCAGCTTTGCCGGTGTGTGCCGCATAAGTGAAAGCTGCGCCGACACTACCGATATAACGAAGATTGCTGTACAGGGCGAGGCTAGGCAGCCTGCGGTTCGCTTGTGCGGAAACGACTTGATTTTGGCTGGCAATGGGAACGCTCAGGTTAGCATTTTCGACATGCAGGGTCGCATTGTCGCCCGCAAGATTGTCGGGTCGGGAACGCTGGATTTGGCTTCTACAGTCAGTGCTGCCGGTCTCTACCGCATTGTCGTGAAACAGGGGAATGTGAAATTTAATGGAATGTATGCAAAGGTGAAATAGGCTCGAGGCTCCAGGCTCGAGGCCTGAGTGCTTGAATCCCTAACCACTAACCACCAATCACTAACCACTTATCATGAATAGAGCTTTTAAATTCTTTCTTTTTGCATTAGTTTTCGCTGGGGTCGCGGTGAGTGATTCCACGAGTTTCACTATTCACGTGGCTGGCGATTCGACGGTCCAGACTTACAAGGACTCCGCCTACCCGCAGACGGGTTGGGGGCAGGTCCTCGGGTATTTCTTTGATGGAGCCCGCGTCAAGGTGAACAATGCGGCTCTCGGTGGGCGCCGTTCCAAGAACTTCATCGAAGAAGGCCGCTTGGACGGAATCCTCAAAGCTGCGCAGAAGGGGGACTACCTTTTTGTACAGTTCGGCCATAACGACCGTGATTACAGCAAGGAAGCCCGTTATGTGCCTCCTGAGGATTTTCCTGGTTACATCCAGAAGTTTGTCGATGAGGGTAAAAAGAAGGGAGTGAATGTCATTTTGGTTTCTCCCATGAACCTGAACGGCAGCCGCAATGTGTTCTCGACGGGCAACAACAACTACGATGCCCGCGGCATGATGCAGACGGTCGCGAAAAACAACAAGATTCCCTTTGTCGATTTGAACATGAAGTCGTATAATCTGTACAATACGACGTACAAGAATATCCCGGATTACGTGACACGTTACCTGTACAAGAAGCTGGAGAAGGGCGAATATCCGAATTACCCGGACGGCGTGAATGACGGGACGACGCACTTCCAGGAGATGGGTTCTATGGGCCATGCCCAGCTGATTTGCGAAGAACTCGAGGATAACCTCAAGAACAATACGAACCTCTCCGACGAGGCGAAGGCTGCCCTCACGACGCTTGTCTCCGCCATCAAGCCGCGCTACACCATCAAAGTGCAGACGAACCTTTTGAATTATAAAGGTCTCATTACGCAGACGCAGTACTTCCCGGCGGGCGCTCCGATGACGCTCCGCGTGACCCCGAACGGCCAGACGTTCGAAAAGTGGGTCGATGACGATTGCAACGAGGTTTCGACCAAGCAGATTTATTACGGCTTCAAGACGAAGGCCCGCGACATTACGTACACGGCGATGTTCAAGGGCGGTTCCGAATGCCAGAAGGTCGATCACGGCGAGGAAGGCTCGAGTGGGGTGGGCCCGACTTCTTCGAGCTCCGGAGAACCGGGTTCTTCGGCCTTTATTGATACGGCACTCTGCTTTACGGGCGTGGCCGATACGGCTTGGCGTTCCCCGATAGACATGTCCAGCCCCGAGGTGAGCGACGGTTCGACCGACAAGGACCACGAGGGCTATACGGGCCATGGATTCTATAACATTTCGAACACCGCGACGAGCAAGGCCGTTTACAACCTGACTTCCGACCAATCGGCCTCCAACGCCCGCGTCATGGTGCGTTACGCCTTTGCCGGAACATCCAACCGCGACATGAAAATCACGATTGACAAGGGCACTTACGATGTCGCCTTCCCGCCGACGGGTTCCTGGGACAAGTGGGATACCGTCTATATAGAGGATGTCTGGGTGGATGCCCTGGATTTCCAGATGACGATTGCCTCCACCACAAATGACGGCGGCCCGAACATCGATATGATCGCTTTCGACATCAAGGGCGTGTACCGCACCGGATGCAAGCCCGCGAAGGTGGCGAACGATTCTCAAGAAACGACACGTATTGTTCCTGTACGCGAATTTTCTGTGAACCCTGCTCCAAAGAAGACTTTCAATGCCCTTGGCCGCAAGGTCCCTGATTCGGATAATGCGCGCCGTCGGCAATTATTCCCCCGTTTTTACTCCCGCTGATTTTTGAACTATGGTCAATCTTTTTGAATATTTGAATTACCGCGAATTTTTGCGCGATGCCTACGAGGAACGTCATAAGGGTGATTGGCGTTTTAGCCACCGCTACATTGCCGAACGTGCCGGTTTCGATGCATCAATGTTCAACAAGATTTTGCAGGGTAAGCGCAATCTGACAGCTCGCCTGGTTTCCGTTTTTGCCGATATTTTTTGTAACGACTCTCGCGAAAAGTCATATTTTGCCGACATGGTGGCCTTTAACCAGGCCAAGACCCATTCCGAAAGCCGTCAGTATCTTGAAAAACTCGTGGCGACTAAGGAATGTAAGGTCGAAAACGTGGCGAAGGACCAGTTCGAATATTTTGATCACTGGTACCATGCGGTTGTCCGCGAACTCGTGACTTTTTACCCGTATGTGGGCGACGATGCTGCGCTTGGGCTCATGGTGCGCCCGCCGATTACGGCAAGCCAGGTGAAGAGTTCCATTGCGTTGCTCGAACGCCTTTCTATGATTCGCAAAGACGAGGCGACGGGTTCTTATGTACAGACTCAGGGGCTGATTTCGAGCGGTTCGGAATCTTACAGCACGGCGGTCAATTCGTACATCCAGCAGAATCTGGATGTAGCTCAGACGGCGATGGACCGTTTCGACAATGAAGAGCGCAACCTTTCGACACTTGCATTTGCCTGCGACGAGACAACGTATAGCGAATTGGTAGAAATGATTCGCCGTTTCCGCCGTGAGATTCTTGCAAAGGTTTCCCAGTGCGAAAAGCCCAATCGCGTGTTCCAGCTGGGGATGCAACTTTTCCCGCTTTCGGACCCGTATCCACCGCCGCAGCGGCGCGGGCGCAAACGCCGGATTCGCGGGCAGGAACTTGCTCAGGCTGTCGACACCGAGAAGGCGGGGGAGGCTGCAGACGATGAATAAGGAAAAGTGGTTTTTGTTGCCCGTGTCGCTCGCGGCGGCGTTCCTTGTCTCGTGTTCCAGCAGCGAAGGGCCCGAGACTGCAGGCGGCACGGAAGCCGAGTCTACGATGGCTTTTCGTGTGCGGCTCTCCGACGGGAGTGCCGCAGCGTATGCCCGCGTGCGCGTGCTTCCCGGAGATTTCCTCAGCGACGGGCGTTCTACCGCCGAATGGATGGAATCAGATGCGAATGGCTTTATAAAAATGGAGGCGGAGCCCGGTTCTTACACGGTGGAAGCCCGCCATGTCGATGGTTCTTTGGCAACGGGCGCTGTCCAAAACGTTGCCCTTGATTCAAAAAATGATGATTCCAAGGTGGATACGATTGAATTGGGTGAACTTTCGTCTATCGAAGGGTTCGTTTTGCTCGGCGAAACATCCCCTGTAATCCGTGTGGCTGGCCTTGACCGTTATGTAGTTCCCGACAGCACGGGGCATTTTGTGATTGATTCGCTCCCGGCAGGGACTTTTGATGTCCAAATCGGGGATCCGTCAGAAACACATTCCGCCAAAGTCGAGTCGGCTACTGGGGACACGCTTTATGTGGATTGTTCCGATTCGGCATCGGCTATCAACGTTATCAAGTCGCAGAAATCGGCTGCAAGTGAATATCCCGGGAAGGATTGGGACGAACATGATGCCCTGCTTTCCCAAATAGATGGCTATGCTGCCGGGACGCTTGGCGCGGCTGGCGTTACCGATAGCTTGGGCGAAATCTCCAAGGCCAAAGGCGAAATCTGCATCGTGACGACGACGGAAGACTATATCATCGTCGAAGACACTACAGACGTCGATTCTTTGGGCAATGCGGTGACAAAAGCAGAAATTGCTCCGGGCTCGCTCCGTGAATGTGCGTACAGAGATGGCCCCACGTGGGTGCTGTTCAAAAAGAGCGGAACCTACAACCTCCAGGCCCCGCTCCGCCTCAAGAAAGACAAGACAATCGACGGTCGCGGTCGTGATATCCGTATTACCGGCATGGGTGTGCTGACCGACGTGTCGAGCAACCTGATTTTTGAGAACCTGACCTTTACTGCTCCTGCGATTACGGCGTTGGACACGACTTCCAGGCGTGCGCTTTCTATCCATAACGGGACGCATCACGTGTGGGTGGACCACTGCACGTTCGAGGAATACCCGCTGGTACAGTTCGACGTGAAGCGCGGCTCGCACAATGTGACGGTTTCTTGGTCTCGCTTCGAAAATGCGCAGACGGGAATCCTGTTTGGGCTCACGGCCGATATCGTGAAGGAACCGGACCAGAAACTCACCGTGCATCACAGCTATTTTGCTGGGCTTGCCGGAAAGGGAATCCGTGCGCATGGCGGAGAACTCCATGCCTACAACAACTTCTTTGCCGATGTGAACGAAACTGGCATTGAATGTTCCGATTCGGCCAAGTGCTACATCGAAAAGAATATCTTCGATACGGAAAAATCAGTGGAACTTTACACCTTCTACGATGAAGACGGCGCTCCTGTCGATACGAGCGTGGGTTTTGTCCGAATGAAATCAAATTGGCTTGTGGCTGGCGGTGAAGACTTGGATGGCGACGCGTACGGCTATAAGCCCGATTACAAAGTCTCCATGGATGAAGTTGGTGCTGAAATGGCCGTTCGCATCAAGAATGAAGCCGGCCCCCGGTAATTTTGCCAAAATCTCTCGTCTCTCGTCTCTCGTCTCTCGTCTGAAATAGCTATATTTGGGCCGTACAATATCTAAGGAGTAGCGAAATGCTCAAATCAACACTGCAACAGACCGATCCGGAAATCTATAACATCATTCAGGAAGAAGCCGAACGCCAGGAATATGGCATCGAACTCATCGCTTCTGAAAACTACACCTCCAAGGCCGTCATGGAAGCCATGGGCTCCGTGCTGACCAACAAGTACAGTGAAGGTTACGTGGGCAAGCGCTACTACGGTGGTAACGAAGTCATCGACAAGATGGAAGCCCTCGCCATCGAACGTTGCAAGAAGCTCTTTGGCTGCGACCACGTGAACATCCAGCCGCTTTCCGGTTCTCCGGCCAATGCCGCTGTTTACTTCGCCGTCCTCAAACCGGGTGACAAGGTCCTCGGCCTCAAGCTCGACCACGGTGGACACCTTTCTCACGGCCATCCGGTGAACTTCTCCGGTATGCTCTACAACTTCGTGCAGTACGAAGTCGATAAGGAAACTGGCCGCATCGACATGGACAAGGTCCGCGAAATCGCCCTCAAGGAAAAGCCGAAGATGATCCTCGCCGGCTTCTCCGCCTACAGCCGTAATCTCGACTGGAAGCGCTTCAAGGAAATCGCTGACGAAGTCGGCGCCCTCACCATGGCTGACATTTCTCACATTGCCGGTCTCGTTGCCGGTAAGGCTATCGATTCTCCGGTGCCGTACTTCGACATCGTGACGACCACGACCCACAAGACTCTCCGTGGCCCGCGTTCCGCTATTATTATGTGCAAGGACCGCACCATCCAGAAGATGGTGAAGGGCGAACTCAAGGAAGTTTCCCTGGCCAAGGAAATCGACAAGGGCGTGTTCCCGGGTATGCAGGGTGGTCCGCATGACCACGTGAACGCCGGTAAGGCCGTTGCATTCCTCGAAGCTCTCCAGCCGGAATTCCAGACCTACGCCAAGAACGTCATCAAGAACGCTCAGGCTATGTGCGCCGAAATGCAGAAGCTCGGCTACAAGGTCATCAGCGATGGCACCGACAACCACCTCATCGTGGTGGACATGACCTCCAAGGGCGTTTCCGGTAAGGAAGCCGAAGTGGCCATGGAAAAGGTCGGCATCTCCTGCAGCCGTTCTACGATTCCGTTCGATCCGCGCAAGCCGATGGACCCGTCCGGCGTGCGTCTCGGTACTGCCGCTATCACGACACGTGGCTTCGACGAAGAAGACACCCGCGAAGTGGCTCGCATCATCGACCGCGCCATCCAGGCTAAGGACGACGAAGCCGCTCTTGCCAAGATTCGCGAAGACATCGTGGCTCTCTGCAAGAAGCATCCGCTGTACAAGTAATTTTGCGGAGCAAAATTACTTGTAGCTGTGAGGTCGGCCTTCGGCCTTTGAACTGTGAGGCCGCATTCCTTCGGAATGCTCAGAGCTAAATAATGGCGCCTTTGGCGCAAGATATTGAAAAAGTGGTTCGCGTTTGCGGATCGCTTTTTTTGTACATATCTTAAAGGCTCGAGGCACGAGGTACGAGCCATGAGCCATGAGCCATGAGCGGTGAGGTTCCTATTGATTGTCGGAGATTGCTGCTCCTTCGAACCTAACTCTACTAAGGCAACAAGTTGCCAAGTATCGTATATCGCCTTCGGCTCGCAATGACAAACCCTAATCACTAACCCCTAATCACTTCCTACTGTCTACTTTTTCTCTCGTCTCTCGTCTGTAGCCGCGCAGCGGCGTTCTCTCGTCTAACCACTTCCTACTGTCTACTTCCTACTTCCCCTCATACCTCACACCTCAAAGGCACGAAGTGCCGACCTCATACCTCATCGCTCAAAGCGACCGAAGGTCGCGACCTCAAAGGCGCATCGCGCCGACCTCACACCTCACAACCTTTCTATATTTCCCCTCATGGCCGCAATCCTTTTGCAAGATGTTTCCTTCCGTTATCCGGGTGCCGGCGCGCAAGCGTTGTCTTCGGTGAATCTTGAGATTCCGGAGGGCTCCTTCTTTGCGCTCCTTGGCCCGAACGGGGCGGGGAAGACGACGTTGCTTCGCCTTTTGTGCGGTCGCTTCGCGAAGTTCGACGGCACTGTGGATGTGGCAGAACCATTGCGCTCCGACCGCGGTGTCCTTGATATGATGCGCTGTGGCGTATTGCTCGAGAATCCGGGGATTTACCCGAAACTCTCCATCGAGGAATACCTGAGCTACTTTGCCGGGTTCTATGGGATGGGCGAGGGGGCTTGCCTTCCGGGAGGCTCGTCGCGTGAACGTGCCGAAATGCTTGCTTCGCGGCTGGGCCTTGCAAACCTGAATTCCCGCATGGGTACGCTTTCGCTCGGGAACCGCCAGAAGGTGCAGGTGCTGCGCGCGCTCCTGCCAAACCCGAAACTCCTGATTCTGGACGAGCCGGTGGCGAACCTCGACCCGGTCTCGCGTGAATGTGTCTGGAATATGATAGAGGACTGGCGCAACGAAGAGGGCGGCACGGCGATTGTCTGTTCGCACGTCCTCGCCGAGATGGAAAAATACGCCACGCATTACGCGATTATCGATGGCGGGCGCATCCTGAAAGCCGGGAACGCCTTGTCGGGCGATTCCCGCAATACCGATTTTACCGTGAGGTTGACCGCTCCTGTTGATGTTGCCGCAGTGAACCGCGCCTTGGAGGCTGCGGGGATTTCCGTGAGCGATGTGTCGGCGCAGAAGGGCTCGCTTGCGTCAATCTACCGCGAAACCGTCCACAAATGATTATTTTTATCGAGAAATTTTGAGGATTTATGCAATCTTGGACCGAAATTAAGAAAATCGAGAACCCTACCGAAGAACAGCAGCTCGAAGCTGTCAAATTGAACTGGTATGCTATTAGTTTAATCCAGAATCCCACCGAAAATGTGCAGAAGGCTGCTTTTGAGCAGAATGTGCAGGCGATTCTTTATGTGAACGGCGGCCCCTGTGCAGCGCTCGTTGAATCTTTCAATTCCATGGATGACGAATCGTTCGGCAAGGCGATTGCCGCCGAACCCAACTTGCTCAAGTTCGTGAACCGCCCGGAATTGCTCCGTGCCGCCATCCGTGCCGACTGGAAAATCATCCGCAAGATCGACAATGCGAGCGATGAACTTTGGGCCGAAGCGGTGCGCCAGAACATGGATGCTTTTAAGCTCGTCCGCCATCCCGGCGAGGCGACTCTGGTCGCGGCGATCGAGCATGACTGGCAGATTATCCAGGATGTGGAACGTCCGTCGGCCAAGATGCTTGTGGCTGCTGTCAAGCAGGACTACCACGCCTACGAATGCCTGAGTATCAAGTGCCGTACCGAAGAAATGCAGCTTGCCGCCGTCCGTGCCGACTGGCGCTGCATCGAACTTGTTTCTCGGCCGTCCGAAAACGTGCAGATGGAAGCCGTGAAGCAGAATAAGGTTGCTCTCCGCTTCATCAAGAACCCGGCCGAATCGGTCGTGACTTACTGCAACTAGAACGTGTGTGAAAGGTCAAACGCGAAGCGGCCCCGGGCGAAGGGCTCGCTTAGGCTCATGTCCTGGAATTGTTTCTTGAACGCGTAGTCAAGCCTGAACGTGAGGAACTGCCACCTGTAGCGGAGGCCGAAACCGAAGCTCGCGTCTTCTTCTTCTTCGTACAGCCCGTCGTCGGCGTCGGTGACCTTGGCCCAGTCGAAGAACTGCACAATTTGCCACTTGCGCCAGCTCCTGACGGGGATTGTCCAGCGGATTTCCTGGTTGAGCCTGACATATTGCGGGGTCAGTGCCGTGTTGATGACTTCTTTTTCTTTGCCGTTTTTGTCGGTCTCGGTGCTGGTGTAGCTTGCGTAAATACTGCGGAAGCGGTAGCCGCGTACAGACCTGGAACCACCTTGGTAGAACACGCGGGCGTCGTCTTCGATAGCCTTGTTGAAGAATCGGCCGCAGCTTCCGCTCAAGGCCCCGTAGAATGTCCAGAACAGCGGGAAATAAAGGTTTGTGGTCGCTTCTGCATACGTATAGGGGTTGCCAATCATGTGCGGGGACTCGAGGCCACCTTTCCAGTTGGTGCCAACGCCTGTAGTCGGTGCAAAGCGAATACCCTTGGTTGGGTTGAAGTAGTCGTCGGTATAGTCAAAGGTGAGCGCCACTTCGGTCTTGAACTTGAAGAGGCGTTCGTCGTTCTTGTCCACGTAACGGGTGTCGAACGTTCCGCGGAAACGGATGTGCTGCGTAATGCCGAAGGTGAGGTCGCCACGGTTGATGACTTCGTAACGCTCTTCGATGCTGTCCGGGTAGGCCGGGGGGTGGATTTTTTCGTGGTTGAACGTCAGTCGGTCTTCGAAGCGGATGGCTGTGGGAATCATCGGGAACGATGTCCCGAATAGGAGCGGGTTCGCGTAGCCTGCCGAGATTTCTTGCTTGTGCTGGGCTATCTGGAAGTTTGTCGAAAATTCGTTGAATCGCCCGAAGAAGTTCTTGTGCCGTGCATAAGCCTGTGCTCCGAATTCATAAGTCTCTTCGTAGAAGAATCCGTAGCGGGCATCACCGGGGACGCGCTCCGTGACATTGAGATGAACATCGGAAAGTCCGTCTGTACGCAGAGAGTCTTCGAGGCGGATTTGCGTGAATAGCTGAGTCGAGAATAGTTTGTTCTTGAAGGAGTTGTATTGCTTACCGTCAATAGTCTCTCCCTTGGGGATTCTCCAGAGCGACGAAAGCCAGGCTGTGTCGGTGAGCCCTTCTTCGCTCTTTTCACCCCGGTTGCCGCGGTCTTGTACGCGGGCGGTGGTGCTCCTGATGTTACCCATGATGACTTTGGCACCCGGCCTCACGTTCATTTCCACGTAGATTTTTTTGTTGACCGTGTCGAGCATTTCTACCGACGAAACTTGCGTGTGCAGGAATCCTTCTTGCCTGTAGACATCTACGATGGTTTGCATGTCCTTGGAAATGTCGTCTTGGGAATAGTAGTTGTCTTTCGAGGTCTCTAGAGAGGTTGTCTTTATTTCGAGGGCGTTTGTGTCGGGCACGATGATTTTTGTTCCACCGAATCTGTATCGCTCGCCTTCGTTGATGAAAATAATGTAGCCTCGCTGCACGCTGTCTTGCGAGATGGGTTCCCTGCGGATGTCCAAGTTCATCTCGAGGCTGAAGTAACCGCGCGAGTAGTACAGCGCCTTGAGGTTCTCGATGGATAGGCGCATCAGAAAGTCTTGCTTGGTCGTGTCCAGCTGGCCGAACTCGTCGGGAATGTCGATTTGTTCTTCTATCTGGAAGTTGGAGAACACGTTGTTCCCACGGAATTCCATGTACCACGGATGCTTTATGCCTTCTTCGGCGAGGCATATCCCAATGAGGCAGGCGAGGAGGATGAGAATCTTATTCGTCATCTTTTCTCCTCCTGTTTGTAATCCGGTTCGATAGTTTCACAGTACCCCAGGTGCAACAGACATGGATTCCAGTAACGGTAAACATAGCCGAAACCGATGTTCTTTTCAATGCGGTTTTCGTTACCTTCGGTACCTGTGTTCGTCAAGTATTGCTTGGAAATCAGCATGCCGCTGAGGGAAAGGCTCGGATTGAGGTGGTTCTTGTGCGAATAATCTTTGTCCCTGAATACGGGCAAGGTGTAGTTGATGCCGAATTCCAGTGCCTGGTCGTAGGTCGGAGTTTCGCTCTGGTCTTGCGTATAGCCGAAGATGAGGCTTAAATCCTTGACCCAGCGGTCCAGCGAAACCGGAATCTTGAAGTAACTGGAGTCCTTTTCGCTGGAGGTGTTGCTGTTGAAGAGCATGACCTTCATGTCGATGTCGCCGATATAGTCGCCGCCCAGCGTGCGGTTAGCCGTGGAGGTGATGACCTTGCCGATGGCCTTGCCTGCAATCTTGTTCCAGTCCGTCGCTTCTCCGTTGTCGTCTGCAATACAGCCGAGGAAGATGTTGTAATAGATTGCTGCCGACGAGTTCTCGTTGCCGCAGTTCGAACTGGGGACCGGTTGCGGGTTCGTGATTGTCCCTTGAATGTTCAGGTTGACAGGGCAGGTGTCTTCTTCGTCGTTTTCTCCGGTCGAAGAACAATAGGGAAGTTCCTGCTGGCTCGAAACATCGATGACTCCGTGTTGCCACGGGACGTTGTTCCAGCTGATATTGAAGGAGTTTAGGTCAAATTGGTAGAGGTCCTTGACTCCGATAAATCCAGTGTTGGAGTTTCCGATGTCGCCGCGCAGCAGTGGCCGGTTCGTCGTCCCTAAAACCCAGATATCGAAGGTGAACGGGAATTCGGCAAACGGGGTGATGATTTCGACAGAATCCTTCTGTGTTTCTGTGACATGGACGGCGAGGTTGATTGGACTTGCCGTGGAAATCTTTGTTTCTTGTGCTTCTTTTTTGCGCAACTTGATAATGGCGTTGTTGAACATCGTGATGAACTTGTCGATCGAGTTAGGCGTAATCTCGATGTCAAGTTCCTTAGTGTAGACAAGCTTGTCTATCTGGAGTTGCCCGCTTAGGGTTTTGTTCTGGATAATGCCGTCTTTGCTGTGCGGAATGATAAAGTCGAAGTCGCCTCGGCCCAGAGCGTTGATGTCACCAATCGTTTCGTCGTGGTACTGGTACTGTATTGTGGGGACTGAAGCCTTGATGGTGACTGTGTCGTCGGAGTTTTCTAGCGAACCGTTGATGTTGTCTGCGATAACCAGGTGCCTTGCGGTCTGGAATGTGTATCGGTCGGAATGGAAACTGAATTCCTTGAGCCGTAGGCTGTCCATGTCGAACTGGAACTTGCCGAAAACGGTTTCGCCGCTGTCGTTTCGCGTTTCCACTTCGTAGATGTCCAGCAAGGAATTTTCCATGTGCCCGCGCACCTTGATAGGGAACTTGTAACTGAACTTGGGGGGCTGGTACAGCGTGGAATCCATGCGGATGTCTGCCGTGATTCCTTTGATACCTTCACGCAGGTTGGCCTTGGCTTCGATCTGCAAGTCGGTCCGCTTGATCTCGCTGATGGAACCCGGAATGAACCAGGAACCGTTCGCGTTCAGTTTCCCTGTGAACACAAGATTCGTGTCGATAAAGCCTTCGGCCCAGAGGTTTCCTCCGTTGTCGCTGTTGTGCGTAAGGCTCACGTGCCTTTCGGGCTTGAACACGTTGTCCACGATGACTTGCGTGTTTCCTGTCCATCCGCCACCGCCGATTCCCAAGTAGGCGCTCAATTCTATTTTGCTCGCTTCGGCAAAGAGGTTCATCTTGTGGATGCAGAAAAGCTGCTTGGGGATGTTGCTGAATTCAAGGTCCCTGAAATCGATGTTGCCTACGAGCCCCTGCCCTTCGTTGTATGCAATGTCACCGGTGATGAGGCCCGAGGAGAACGTCGAGTCGTTGAGCGGTTCAAGCAAGAGCGGAATGCCGAATTCGTGGGCGGACGCCCAGGCGTGGATGATTTGTATGGGGAAGGTGCCCGTGGGCTTAAAGTCCGGGTTCGAATCGTTCGGCAAGATGAACGAAGCTTCGGCCTCGACCTTGTTGTGGTTGTGGATGGCTTCGAACTTGTCGATGAATATGGAATCCCCGCTTTGCCTGGCCCGTGTATTCATTTGCAGCTTGAACGGTTGGTATTCCCCGTCGACAGAGACGTCGAGGCTTGCGATGTTTGTTTCGAAGTTCTTGTTGAAGTATCCTGTGACATTGCCGCTCAGGTTCTCGTTGAACTTGAGACGGGCGAAGGGAATGGTCTCGAATGCCACGTTGTCTGCTTTGCTCTGTATGGCTGTGGAATCGATGATGTAGATGTATGCTTGGCCGACTCCTCCGTGGCGTTGCGTGATTTTCCAGGACGTATGCGGGTTCTTGTGGTCCCAGACGACATCGCCCACGAAGTCGAAAGTCTCCTTGGGCGTATAGATGATACCATCGGAGAATACGATGCTGTCTTTGTACAAGTCAAGCGTGGTCACCATGGAGTCTGCCGTCATGTGGTAGGCGAAAGGAATGGTATCGAACTTGACCAAGGCGTGCATGTGCGCATCCTTGAACGTGCCGTACACTTTGGTCGTCTTGCCTAGCACGAGGTTTCCCTTACTCCAGTCGATGGCCCAAGGTTCGTATGGGGAAATATCGCCGACATAGGTGATGTTGAATTCGTTTTCGAAGTTTATGTTCGCGTCGATGTTGGAACCTTGCCTCGTTTCCACGACGGCGTGGATTTTCTTGCCGCGGAGTTCGGCCGAGTGGATGGTGAGGTCGAGGGGCATCGTTTGCGGCCCGAACTTGGCGTTCATGTTCTTGATGTTGCCGTAAAGGTCAATGTTGCCGTTTTTCCAGATGTCGGCATCCAGTTCCATGGACCCGCCTTCCCGGTTATTGAACTTTGCGTTTATGTGGATGTCACGGTCGTTTCCGTCGAACTCTATTGCGGCGTCCAAAGCCATGAGTGGGTATATTGCGCTCATGTGTGCCTTGGCTGTCCCTTCGTAAGTGATTTCGCCTGTGTTGAGCTTGGTCTTGACGTTTGCCTTGACGTGGATGCCGGATATTTGCGGGGCCTTCTGTGGCCAGGCGAAGGGGAGCCACTGCTCCAGGTTGTCGACGTCTGTTTCTACGCTGGATGCGATATCCAGCATGTCGTCTTTCGGGGCCATCACGACGACGTCGAGGGAGTCTCCCTGCGAGTAAAGTTTTCCGTGTACCTTGAGGTTGCTCGAACTGAAATCCACGTTGATTTTGGTCCCTGCCGGGTGCGGAATTTGCGAACCTTGGACGTTGCTTACCGCAAGGGTGGCTTTCTTTTTGCCTTCGCTCTTGAGGGAGAAGTTCTCGAAACTCCAGCTGTTGCCATTGGACAAGTTTATTTCTCCCTTGTCGACTTTAAGCTGTATGGGTACGTAGAATTTGGCCTTTTCCGGAAATTCCAACGATTCCAGCGGTTCTTTCACCTTTGTCGTGTCTTCGGGCGGGACAGTGATGTTCGCCGTCATGCTGCCTAGGGCGAGCGATAGCCCGCGGGCATCCTTGTTCAGGAGCGTCGCGTTGATAGCCACGTTCCGTAAGACGAAAGTCGATGTTCCGTTGTCGACTTTTACGGAGTCCCAGTAATGGTCCAGTAGGGAACCGCCGTGGTAGCCGTAGGGTGTGATTGTTGTTGTCCCGAAGGTATGTTCGTTCGACAGGTAGTACGGGACGATATAGTCGACAAACCAGGCGCATGCGGATATAACGCCCACAACGATCATCGGGAAAAGGATGATCCTGAGAAATGTCGTAGCTACTTTTTTCAAGTGCGTCAAGAATATAGAAAAAAAAGGATGTGTTTTTTGCGTAACTTGTTGTTTTATAACTACTTATGAGAATATTTCGGGGTAGGGTGTTTTTGATTTGTTCATCTCGGGCTTTTTTACATGCCCTGTTCTTTTTCGGGCTCCGAACTTTTTTATATTGGGCTTATCGGAACATTTTTGAGCCTTTTGGCTCTTTTGATGAGGACTGCAATGAAAAATAAGGCTTTGGCGCTCCTCGCGCTTGGTGCGTTATTGTTTACAGGGTGCAATTCCATTGGCGACAAGGATACCATAATTGGTCGTGTGAATGGTGAATCCATCTACCAGGAAGACATCGACATGATTGTGCGCCTGCATGGGCAGAGCACCAAGTCGGATCAGGTTAAGTCGTCGATTTCGTCGTTGTTCAGCCGTAATGCGGTCTATTCGGAGGCTTTTGTTCGTTTCCCCGAAATCAAGGACGAATTGAAAAATCGTAGCAGCACGGTCGATAATTATCTTCTGACGTTTGCTTTCCAGCGCTTTTATGCGATGGACCGCTTGATGTTCAGTGATAGTGAACTTCGCGCCTTCTTCGATTCTCATCGGTCGATGTTTGGTGATTCCGCTGAATATATGGTTGTTCGTAATAGTGTCGCTGAAAAGCTCTTCCTCGAACGAAATGCGGATTCTTTGGCTGCATTCATCAAGAGAAAAGTTGCCGAAGGCGGAAATGTCGATACTTCTAGCGAACAGATGGGAGCCCAGTTTATCCGCGAATTCCGCGAAAAACTGGTCAACACGATGGGCGATTCCTTGATAAAGGTCTATAACTTGGCCTTGGTTCCAATCGTTCCTCCGACTCCCGAGGAATACTACGAGAAGCACAAGGACTGGTTCGTGACGGAACCGGGATTTGAAGTTTATCATGTCGAAATGGCCGATTCCGTGGCGCTCTCCGCGTTGTTCTATACCGACAGCATGGACCTCGACGAATTCAAGAAGATTGCCCGCGACAACAGCATCAACAAGGAAACGGCGGCAAACGACGGTTACGTGGGGAAGGTACTCGAAAAGCATGTGTTGCCTTACGGTATAGGCGAAATGTCACCGTTGTTCACCCAATTCAAAGACAAACCGGTGGGTACTGTTTCCAAGCCGATACGCACATTCATGGGTGAAACGTTCCATGTGTTCTATCTTGCAGCCGTGGTCCCGTCCCGTCAAAAGACTCTGGATCAGGTTCGCATTGCTATTAATAACGAAATCAAGAATGGAATCAATTATGATTTGGATTCTACGTACGTGCTAGTCACCATGAACGGGGAACCTGTAGTTCGCGAAAAAGATGTCTCCGATGTGTATGCAGCTAATGTTAATATGCTGAAGTCTCGCAGAATCCATGACAACATTGTCAATTCGCTGATGCAGAATATCGCTTTCGCAAACGAAGCCCGTAAACGCAAGGTCGACCATTCTTGGGAATACAGAGCCCTAGCCCGTAATAGCGCTGTTGACTTTGTATGTAACGCCTTTGAATATAAGATTAGGCACAAGCTCAACCATTCGGAAGATACGCTTAAGGCTGTTTACGACAAGATTGGGAATCCTGCACATCCAGTATTGAGTTTCGAAAAATCCCGCGAAGATCTCTCCGCTTGGCTGGATATGCCTAGGGTTATCCTGAAACACAGCTATTATTACCTGATGGAAGATTATCTCCCGAACGATTATGAATCGTCCATTCCTAGATTGTTTGCCGACGAGGTTGCTTCGTACAGCAATAACGTTTGGGATCGAACAATGACAGATGCGTGGAATAAGGCCAAGGTTTCCCTGTACGTGGATTCCATTACTTTGTTGCCGCAGGATAAATCCTTGGAAAGTGCTGTTCAAAAACTGGATTCGCTCTACCAGATGCAAAAACTGGATTTGGCGCTTACCGGTTGGAGGAACATGCGCAATCGTTATCCCGAGAACGATTCTATCATGAAAAAGGCGACGTACGAAATTGCTCACATCCTGAGCGATAAAAATGATTTCGATCGCTCCCAGCGTGAATACAGGTCCTTCTACAGAATTTGGCCGGATGACCCCAATGCCGAGAAGGCTATGTTCAGCCGCGGGTTCATCCTCACCGAAAACATGCACAAGGATTCCCTCGCACTCGAGGTTCTCGAAGAATTCAAGACGAAGTATCCTAAGAGCGAGCTGACCGAATCTGCTGACTGGCTCATCGAGAATATTCGGTCCGGTGGCCAACTTGCCGATGATTTGATGAAGAAAATCGAGGCGGAGGAGTAGACGGTAGACAGTAGGAAGTAGACAGTAACTTCCTACTAAAACCCGTTAAAAACTTCCTACTTCCTACTTCCTACTTCCTACTAAAAACTATATTTCACATACTTTCAAACAAAAGGTACCTACTATGGAAATGACATTCGCCATGATTAAGCCCAACGCCGTCAAGTCCGGCTTGGTGGGCCGTATTATTGACCGTTACATCAGTGCAGGCCTCTCCGTCTGCGCTGTGAAGATGCACCAGATGACTTCTGAAGATGCTCGCGGCTTCTATGCCGAGCACGTCGAGAAGCCCTTCTTCCCGGAACTCGAAGCCTACATGACCAAGGGCCCGTCCGTCATGCTCGCCCTCGGTGGCGAAAATGCCATTGCCAAGGTCCGCGCCATCAACGGTGCTACCAATCCGGCCAAGGCGGAACCCGGTACGCTCCGCTACGATTTTGCCCCGTCCATGACCGAAAACGTCGTTCACAGCTCCGATAGCCCTGAGTCCGCTGCCCGCGAGCTCGACTTCTGGTTCAAGGCCGACGAACGCTACGCTTACGAAATGCCTTCTCTCAAGGCTTGCTGCGTCCTCTAAGTTTCAAAAATAACCCCTCTCAAGGAGACACAACTCAATGCAATGGATCGTCAAGTATCTTACCTCGTCCATCGGTAAGAAGCAGATCATGGGATGCACGGGTGCCTTTTTGGCTCTGTTCATCCTGGGCCACATGTGTGGTAACTTCCAGCTCTTGAACCTCGACCAGGCTTCGGCTCAGGCGTCTTACAACGCCTACACCGAGTTCCTGACTGGGTTCAACCCGCTCCACTTCCCGGTCAAGATGATTTACCTCATCGAACTGGTGCTCGTGGGTGCTTTCGCCCTCCACATCTTCCTCGCGGTGACGCTGAAGATCGAGAACAAGAAGGCCCGTGGCGGAATCGATTACGAAGTGAGCGCTCGCAAGGGTAAGAAGACCTTCGCGACCTTCACCATGATCTGGTCCGGCCTCTTCATTCTCGGCTTCCTCGTGCAGCACCTCATGATGCTCAAGTTCGGCGAGCACTACCTCTACATGAACGACAAGGGCGAAATCATCCGCGATATGTGGCTCACCACCATCCAGATGTTTGCTAATCCGGCTTGGGCTGCCTTCTACGTCGTGAGCATGTTCGTCGTTGGCCTGCACCTGTTCCACGCCATTTCTTCTGCGTTCCAGACCATGGGTCTCGCTCACCAGAAGTGGACGCCGATTATCGATATTGCTGGTATTGTCTACAGTGTCGTTATCGCGCTCGGCTTCGGCATTACCGCTGTTGCCGCCTTCTATCTCGCTGGCCAGCCCGAAACTCAGGCCCTCATCGAAAAGTCCCGCGCTCTCCAGCCGCAGTATGAACAGCAGAAGGCCAAGGCTGAAGCCGAAAAGAAGGCCAGCTTCGTGATTCCTTCTGTCGGTGAAGTTCAAGTTTCTCTCAACGCTGAATTTTAAGGAGACCACTAATGATTCTTGATTCTAAAATCCCCGGTGGTTCCATCGAAGAAAAGTGGACCAAGCACAAGTTTGAACTCAAGCTCGTGAACCCCGCCAACAAGCGCAAGTTCACCGTGATCGTCGTGGGTACTGGCCTTGCCGGTTCTTCCGCCGCCGCTTCTCTCGCCGAACTCGGTTACAACGTCAAGTCTTTCTGCATTCAGGATAGCCCCCGCCGTGCGCACTCCATTGCCGCCCAGGGTGGTATCAACGCTGCCAAGAACTACAAGAACGACGGCGACTCCGTTTACCGTCTGTTCTACGATACCGTGAAGGGCGGTGACTTCCGCGCTCGCGAAGCCAACGTGCACCGCTTGGCCGAAAACTCCAACCTCATCATCGACCAGTGCGTTGCCCAGGGCGTTCCGTTCGGCCGTGAATACGGTGGCCTTCTCGACAACCGTTCCTTCGGCGGTACGCAGGTTTCCCGTACGTTCTACGCCCGCGGTCAGACGGGTCAGCAGCTCCTCCTCGGTGCCTACCAGGCCCTCATGCGCCAGGTTGCCGCCGGCAAGGTGAAGATGTTCCCCCGCCGCGAAATGATGGACCTCGTCGTTATCGACGGCAAGGCTCGCGGTATCATCGTCCGTAACCTCATCACCGGCGAACTCGAAAGCCACGTGGCCGACGCAGTCTGCCTCTGCACCGGTGGTTACGGTAACGTCTACTACCTTTCTACCAACGCCCAGGGTTCCAACGTGACGGCCGCTTTCCGTGCCTACAAGCGCGGCGCCCTGTTCGCTAACCCCTGCTACACGCAGATTCACCCGACTTGCATTCCTCGCCACGGCGACCTGCAGTCCAAGCTCACCTTGATGAGCGAATCTCTCCGTAACGACGGCCGTATCTGGGTTCCGCGCAAGGCTGGCGACACTCGCAGCCCGGACCAGATCCCCGAAGAAGACCGTTACTACTACCTCGAAGAAAAGTACCCGAGCTTCGGTAACCTCGTGCCGCGTGACGTGGCATCCCGTAACGCCAAGCAGGTCTGCGACGCAGGTCTCGGCGTGGGTAACACCAAGCAGGCCGTGTACCTCGACTTCGCCGACGCTATCCAGCGCATGGGCGTTGCCGGTGTCTCTGCCAAGTACGGCAACCTCTTCCAGATGTACGAAAAGATTACCGACGAAGACCCGTACAAGGTCCCGATGCGTATCTTCCCGGCCATCCACTATACCATGGGCGGCCTCTGGGTGGACTACGATCTGATGTCCACGATTCCGGGCTGCTTCGTTCTCGGTGAAGCCAACTTCTCCGACCACGGTGCAAACCGCCTCGGCGCTTCTGCTCTTATGCAGGGCCTCTCCGACGGTTACTTCGTCATTCCGTTCACCATCGGCGGCTACTTCGCGGGCACCAAGCTCGAGAAGGTTTCCGAATCCGATGCCGCGTTCGAAGACTGCAAGAAGCAGACCGAAGAACGCATCCACAAGCTCCTCTCCATCAAGGGTCACCGCACGGTCAACGATATCCATCGTGAACTCGGTAACATCATGTGGGAATACGTGGGCATGGCTCGTAACAAGAAGGGTCTGGAAACTGCTCTCGAGAAGATTCCGGCTCTCCGCGAAGAATTCTGGCAGAACGTCAACGTGCTCGGTTCCGAAGGTTCCTTCAACCAGAACCTCGAACGTGCCGGCCGCGTCGCCGACTTCCTCGAATTCGCCGAAGTCCTCACCTTGGATGCCCTCCATCGTGAAGAATCTTGCGGTGGCCACTTCCGTGAGGAAAGCCAGACCGAAGAAGGCGAAGCAAAGCGCGATGACGAGCACTTCTGCTACGTGGGTGCCTGGGAATACAAGGGCGACGGCGTGAAGCCGGAACTCTCCAAGGAACCTCTTACCTTTGATAACGTCCACCTTGTTACCAGGAGCTACAAATAATGAGCGGACTCAATTTGACTTTGAAGATTTGGCGTCAGAAGGATGCCAATACCAAGGGACAGTTCGAAACTGTAAAGATCAACGACGTTTCTCCCGACATGTCCTTCCTCGAAATGTTGGACATCGTCAACGAAGAACAGATGAAGCAGGGCAAGGAAGGCTTTGCTTTCGACCACGACTGCCGCGAAGGTATTTGCGGTATGTGCTCGCTCGTCATCAACGGTATGCCGCACGGTCCTGACCATGCGACCACCACTTGCCAGCTGCACATGCGTAAGTTCAAGGATGGCGACACCATCGTGATCGAACCGTGGCGCGCCGCCGCATTCCCGGTTATCCGTGACTGCGCCGTTGACCGTACCGCTTTCGACCGCATTATCCAGGCTGGCGGCTTCGTCTCCGTCAACACCGGTGCCGCTCCTGAAGCTTCCGTGATTCCGGTTCCCAAGGCTGATGCCGACCGCGCCTTCGACGCTGCCGCTTGCATTGGTTGCGGTGCCTGCGTGGCTGCCTGTAAGAACGCTTCCGCGATGCTCTTCGTCTCTGCGAAGGTCTCTCACCTCAGCTTCTTGCCCCAGGGCAAGGTCGAAGCCAAGAAGCGCGTGCTCGCCATGGTCGCCCAGATGGACAAGGAAGGCTTCGGCAACTGCACGAACCTTTACGAATGCCAGGCTGCATGCCCGAAGGGTATCACCGTGGATTACATCGCCAAGATGAACCGCGAATACCTCATGGCTACCGCCACGTATGCTGAAAAGGTTTACGGTAAGGACTAATTAGGAACGGGCGTTCGCTCATCTCCTTTAAAAGAGGACTGCTTAACGGCAGTTCTCTTTTTTATTGTGGATTTATACTTATCTTTGTCAGAAAGGAGTTCAATATGAAAAAGTTTTTTGCTTCTATTTCTGCAGTGGCTTTTGCCGTGGCTCTTTCCGCCTGCAACGACCAGAAGGCCGATTCCAAGGCCGACGAGTCCTTGAACAAGGTGAAGGCTGCCGGCGAGTTCGTGCTCGGTCTCGACGACTCCTTCCCGCCGATGGGTTTCCGCGACAAGGACAACAATATCGTGGGTTTCGATATCGACCTCGCGACCGAAGTTTGCGCCCGCCTGGGAGTGAAGCTCAAGACCCAGCCGATTTCGTGGGATGCCAAGGAGCAGGAGCTGAATACCGGCAAGATCGACTGCATCTGGAACGGCATGAGCGTGGACAGCGCCCGCGCCGCCGCGATGAACCTGAGCGATCCGTATCTCAAGAACCGCATGATCTTTACCGTGAAGGACAAGTCGCTTGCGAACCTGGAAGCGCTCAAGGGCAAGAAGATTGCCGTGCAGAACGGCTCTACCGCCCAGAAGCTGCTCGACGCCTCCGACGCGGGCAAGGCCGCCAAGGAGATTGTCCCGTTCGACGACAACCAGACGGCCCTGATGGATTTGGACAAGGGCGGTGTCGACGCCGTGTTCCTGGACGAAATCGTGGCCAAGTACTGGATTGTGACGAACGCGAAGGACTACACGGTGCTCGAGGAAGGCCTCTCCGACGAAGTCTACGCCGTGGGTTTCCGCAAGAAGGACCAGGCCCTGCGTGATGCCGTGAACTCTACCCTGGCTGCCATGAAGGCCGACGGCAAGTTCGACGAAATCTCTGCCAAGTGGTTTGGCAAGTAAAGATCTGCGAGCCAAGTTCGCTGAGCTTGCCGAAGCGAACCTTGCGTAGGATTGACTATCCATGTCTGACCTGAGCAATTTGCTTCCTATCCTCTGGGGCGGCTTCTGCACGACGCTCGCCATTTTCGGCCTGACGCTCCTGTTCTCGATTCCGCTCGGCCTGCTGGTTGCCGTGCTCAAGATGAGCAAGTGGCGCGTGGTGCGTTACCCGGTGTCGTTCTACATCTCGGTAATGCGCGGGACTCCCTTGCTGCTCCAGATCGTGGCGATTTACTTTGGATCTTACTACCTGAGCGAATATTCGGGAATCGGGTTCTCGTTCGACCGTTTCCCGGCGGTGATCGTCGCGTTCTCCATCAACTACGCGGCCTACTTTGCCGAAATTTTCCGCGGCGGGATCCAGTCTATTCCGAAGGGGCAGTACGAGGCGGCCTACATGCTCGGGCTGAACCGCAGACAGACTTTCTTCCGCATCATCTTGCCGCAGGTGGTCAAGCGCGTGGTCCCCGCGAGCGCGAACGAGGTGATTACGCTGGTGAAGGATACGTCGCTGGCGCAGGTGATTGCCGTGACGGAGCTCTTCGCCCTCGCCAAGAAGCAGCAGGCGGCTTACGCGAGCATCTACCCGCTGTTCGTGGCGGGTGTCTTCTATTATGTGGCGAACCTTTTGCTGAGTGCGTTCTTTGCTTACCTGGAACGCAAGCTCGATTACTACAAGTGAGGATGGAATGCCGATTCTTAAGGTAGAACACGTCAAGAAGTCCTTCGGTAGCCTGGATGTGCTCAAGGACATCTCGTTCGAGCTGAACGCGGGCGAGGTGCTCTCGATTATCGGCCCGAGCGGTTCCGGCAAGAGTACGCTGCTGCGCTGCATTACCCAGCTCGAGACGGTTGACGGCGGTACGGTGCAGGTGGACGGCAAGGACCTGGTGGTTCCGGGATGTTCCCCGGTGAAGTATTCCCCGGCGAAGGTGCTACGCGAGATCCGCCTCTCGACGGGGCTGGTGTTCCAGAATTTCAACTTGTTCCCGCACCTGACGGTGCTGCAGAACCTCTGCCTTTCGCCCGTTCGCGTGCTCGGAATTACCCGCGAACAGGCTCGTGAGACGGGTCGCCAGTTGCTCAAGCGCATGGGGCTCGAGGGCAAGGAGAAGTCTTACCCGTGCGAACTCAGCGGCGGCCAGCAGCAGCGCGTGGCGATCGCGCGTGCGCTTGCGATGAACCCGAAGGTGCTGTTTTTTGACGAGCCCACGTCGGCGCTCGACCCGGAACTTACCGGTGAGGTGCTGAAGATTATCAAGCAGCTGGCCGAGGAGAAGATGACAATGGTCATCGTGACGCACGAGATGGCCTTTGCCCGCGACGTGGCCGACAAGGTCATCTTCATGGACGGCGGGGTCATCGTGGAGCAGGGGACGCCCGACTACGTGTTCAACCAGTCGGGCAACGAACGCCTAGCGAGCTTCTTGAGTCGATTCGCGAACGCCTAAAATCCTCAGTCTTTCAAGCAGCGGACGGATAGTCCGTCGCTCTCGTCGTTCGCGCAGACGCTGACCATTCCTTCGGAACCGTTGCCGAAATGAACCATTGTCGCGCAATCGTTGTTTCGCGTGTCTATCGTCGATGTCCAGAAAAAGGTGGTGGTGCCGCCTGGCTCATGGAAATACTGGGATGCTGCAGAGTAATTCCCTGCGGACAGGATAGAAAAGCCGTATGTGTCTTTTCCGCCACCCCAGCCAACGACGGCGTAGTCAACGAATGCGGGGTATCCGCCGTTTCCTCTTTCGGGCCATTCTTCGACTGCGGGCAGGCTCCATCCGGGAGGGCATGCCACTTTTGCGGCTTCGAAGTTGTACAGGCGGCCATACTTGTCGCAGTTTTCCGGCTTGTTGCCGTTGCACCAGCTTTGCGGCCGGTTGGTTGGGAATCCCATGTCGCAGCCCCCGTTTTCGTCGCAATTACTCACAAGGCTGTCTTTTATTTCGTAGTTGAGGTTTTCGGCCATCCAGATGCGTTCGCCGAGTTTTACGGTCCTGTACGTCTTGCCGTCTCGCGGATCCGTAAACGTGGAACGGTCCTGTGCCGCAGTGGAATCGGCTTGCGTCGCGGTAGAATCGTTCTGCGTTGACGTGGAGTCGTTCTGCGCAGACGTGGTGTCGTTTTGCGTCGAGGTGGAATCGTTCTGTGTTGCGGACGGCTCCGGTGCCGGCTTGTCGCTGACTTCATAGGTCTTTCCGCTGAACCGGACGTATTCGACATCCCTGTTCACAGCCTCGATGTCGAACCAGTGGTCGCTATTGCACATGCATTCCGTTACATTGTTGTTGTCTCCATATCCGATTTCCAGGGTGTCGCCGGAACGTGTTGTCTTGGCGCTCCCAATGACGGAGCAGTAGTCGTTTACATTCAGGAGCATCACTTGGTAATGCCCTTCGCCGTCGTTAAGGAGGTATGCCTCGGGCAGTTCTTCCGATGCCGCGATGTCTGCCGCGAGGAATGTCCGCCTTGCCAATGTAGTGATGCAGGAGCCGAGCTTGAAGCCGTTCTTGGTGTCCGCTGCAAACGCTTTCGAGGGCTTCTCTTTGGTACCGGAACTGGATTGCGGCCCGCTTGACGACGATTGCTTGCCACCGACGGAACTGGACGAATTGCCGTTGTCGGGTTCCGCGCTCGAAGAACTGTCGTTCTGTGCCACGGTGTTGTCGATTTCTGTAGTTCCCGCTTCGTTAGGCGAATCGGAGCAGGCCCAGAATAGTGCTACGGATAAAGCGATTAAGTAGTTTGTCTTGTTCATATTCATTAGCCTTTCCTTGATTCTGCGTTGTTAATCTTGTCTGTTAAAGGGAAAATTTGCAGGTTCATTTGATAGACCTGATCTATCTTTTGGCATTCGTTGGCGATGTCGATCATCCTTTTGCGGAATGCGTCAATTTCGTGGGCGATGCGGTCGTACGTGGGCTTGTCGATACCCATGGTGACCCCTGAAAAGTTGCGCTCCTCGACGGGGTCGTTGGCGATGGAACGTGCCGCCAGCTCGGTCATCTTTTTGTTCATGGTGTGGATGACGAGGGGGATGGTTTCCTTGGACCCCTTGACCGCCTTCTGCGTCTGCTCGAATGTCCCGTCGGCGTTCTTTTTGAGCAGGTCGGCCTTGACGAGGAACTGCAGGATGTCGCGGACTTGCGCCGCCGTCGTCTCGCTGCGGATCTTGGAGGCCATCTCGCCAAGGGTCGCTCCCGGCATGATGGGCGCTAGTTCACGGACGATAGGGCAGGTCGGGTCCTCGTAGTAGCGATATGCGTCCGCGTCGACAATGCGGATCTTGTTCATGCGGGCCTCGCGTTCGAGCTCCTTGAGGGCGGCTTCCTTTTCGCTGTCGTTCTTGGCGTTGCCGAACTTTACGAGCAGGGCGAAATAGGTGTAGTCGAACCCCTCGAGGTTCATGGCGCGGGCGGCCTTAGCGATACCCGGCTTGCTCAGGCTTGTCTTGCCGTCGCAGACCAGCTTCAGGTACGCAGGCGAGGCGAACCCGGCAAGGCTTGCGAACTTGCGCCACGTGAAGTAGGAACTTCTCTTGCGTTCTTCGTAGAAGTCCTGCATGTATTGGCGGTAATCTTGATATTCGATTATGGGTTTCATATCAAGAAAAATAAAACAAAATTACTGAAATTGCAACAAAAACAGCAATTTTTAATAAAATTTTTCATCTAAAAAACAAATATGATACAAGCGTGTTTCATAAAGCTCTTGTACATATGCAATATCCAATTTGCCTGGGCTGTCTTGTTGGCTGGTTGGGCTTAGAACTGCACCCGGTAGGGGAGTGCCTTGTGGAGCTTGCGACCTTTGGTGTCGAAATAATAGTCGCGACTAAGCTTTTTCATTCGTTTGGCCGGACGATTGGCAATGGAGGTTGTTTGGCCATCGGTGTAGATCATGAAATACTGGTCAATTCGGTATTCCCTGACCTTTTCAAGGACAAATCCCGTTTCGTTTTCTTTAACCCTGTAGTAACGGTCGGTGAGTTCTCGGATTTCCATATTGCTGGAGCTTGCGTCTTCCTCCATCTTGTAAAATTCGTGGCATGTTTGTTTATCGTCTTTGTCGTTCACAACGAAAGAATAACCGACTGTGTCATTTGATGATGAAATGTTAAAATCAAATAGGGTGTCGTTTTTCAGGTAAACTTCAGAACGATATTGATTGTCTTTTGGGGAGAGCTCATGATAATCGGCCGTGGCTCCGTTCTTAAAAAATTTGATACGAACTTCTGTAACGCTCGCCCCATTTTCGTCATCGCCAGGTTCTCTGGAAATGGCTTCTATATACGTTGTATCGCCGAGAATACTTTTGGTGTATGCGATGCTGTTGTCGACAGCAGGGGAGTCGATGCCGTTTATCAAGTAAATGATACTCGTGTCCGAACTTGATACACCTTGGTCAGATTCTTCGCGTTCGGTTACAACTCGATCTTGTTCACGTATAAATTTATAGGAACTGAAATCATCACTATCGATGTAATCTACAAAGTATTTATCAATGATGGCATCGTCTTTATTAAGATAAAAACTGCCCTTGTCCTTTCCAAACAAGAAATATCCTTCTGTACAAGTAATGGCATGGGCTGCTGCAGCCAACATCAAACTGAAAAAAATAAAACGCATTTATTACACCTCTTATATGGACAATAATAAAAAAAAACACCCTGCCACTCATCGTGACGGGATGTTTTAATTTAGCTCAAAGGCCGTAAGGCCGACCTCATCGCTCAAAGCGACGAAGTCGCGACCTCATACCTTTTAGAGGTTGATCAGGCCTTCAGTGTCCTTGCTCATCGCATCATAGAATGCGAAGCGTGCATCGACTTCCTTCTGGAGATCGTCGGCTTTTTGGAGTCGAGAGCGATGCGGCCTTTTTTGGGCTTTCTTGGTCATTCTTTAAAGTCGATAAATAAGTGCTATATAATATTATTCTGTTATGGCACTTTATAAATTAGAAGTCTGCTGCTCGTGGAGTGGTGGCTTTTTTATGTGTATGTTATGTTATATGTTGTTGTAATACGTTGTCCTATAATTCTATTACTCTGTTTGTAAAATAAAAATTACTTTGTTGCTTATCACACTATTTTGTCATGAATAGCTTATATTGAAACATACAATAATGTTATTTTAAACTTTTAAAAAAGAGAAAAATGATATGTCTGGTACACTAATTAGTATTGCTGGCGTTGACAACAAAATGGAAAAAATTTTGGCGACAAGGGCCGATATTAAAAGCTTAAGACGCTTTTGCGATGAAACCCGTACTCCCGAAGAAAGATCAGCGCTGGCTGAAAAAACAAAGCTCCCTATAGGCACCATAACCCATTGGGCTGTGCAAGCTGAATTGCTTCGTATGGAGACAATGTCCTATGACATGGCGTACGAATTTGTTGAAGCCGGTATTTATTCTGTAAAAGAAATACAAAACACAAGTACTTCTGTAATTCTCGAAAAGTTGAGAAAAACTAATGCTCAAACAAAAATTTCTGAAGAAGATATCCTGAAATTACAGAGGGCTAAGGTTGATACGGCAAGGGATTTTGTTTGTTCGAAACCTGTTCTGGAAGAAGAAGTTGTTACAAAGGATACGACTCCAAGTATCTATTCCGATTTGTCGAGTGTTATAACGGAGTTGGGCAAAGGTGTTGGCCAGGCTCAACATGAATTGGACTTGAATTCTTTGAGAATTCAAAACGATATTCTGCAAGATGACCGTTTGTATGGTATGGGACTGCAGGCGACTTGGTATGTAATGCCTGAGGTTGAATTTACCATGAAAATGGATTATTCTGTTTATGAAGAAAAAACAGAGAAGGGTGAAGTTAAGCCAAACTCTACTAAAATCAGTATATTGCCAAGTAATGCAACTTATTCGAATTTGTTTAAGTCCACAAAAAAGGAAGAAAGCTCTGTTAGGTTGAGAATTGTGCCGATTCCTGCTAATGATAAATTTGTAGTAAGACGGTACATGCCTGATTTGAGTGGCATTACGACTATTGGGGATTTGAAATCTGAATTCGACCGAGTCAGTGTATCGACATATTCGATAACGCCAGAAGATGCTCGTGAATGGGAAGATTCTACGCAGATAATAGTTGTTAATCAGTATCCTCAGAAGAATGCTCTTTTGAACTTGGGTGTTGTTCCTGAAATTGAGGTGAAAATATCAAAAATGGAGACTAAATAATGGCTGAATATAGAGAATTTGCTGCTATAAGACAATTAGAAACTCTTAATTTGAGAAGTAAACTTTCCGGAGCCAACTTGAAAGTTTACGATGCAATGATTGTAGATCTCCAACATACTCAAGATGAGTTCAATGCGATGAACAATACCTTGAGTGAAAAAAACTCGGAGTTGAATGAAACAAAAAAGTTGTTGTCTACTAGGACGTTGGAACTGGATGATACGAAAAAACAATTGTCCAGTAGAACGTTGGAACTAGATGATACGAAAAAACAATTGTCCAGTAGAACGTTGGAACTGGATAATACAAAAAATCAATTGACTAGTAGGACCAGGGAGTTGGATGATGCCCAAAAACAGCTGAATAGTCAATTGCTGAAATTGGATGAAACAGAAAAAATATTAGATGAAAAATTAATTGAATTGGCTCAAAAATCATTTGATTTAAAGACAGCTAAAAGTGAATATGATTTGCAATCGAAAGCGCTTGCTGAAAATAGTGAAGCGTTGACGCGAGCAAAAATTGATCTTGAAAAAGTGAAAAAAATGGCTTCTTATTCAACTGATGATATTTCAGCTTTATTGAATAATACGATAAAAGAATTCAATGAAAGTAAGGCTTATGAAGATAAAATGGCGAGATATGTCATTAATAGTATGGATGTTGATTTGAAGGTGCGTGTTTTTGATGATAGTGAAAATGACAAAAAAAATCCGATTAAATTCGTTGCGCCTAGAGTTAATGAAACTTCAGAAGACAGCTTAAGCAGTATCAAGATAAGCATTCAGGCTGTGCCGAAATAAGGTAATAGCTTATTAACATCACTAAGGTCCATTTTCACTCAGGAGGGTAGCCAAAAGGAGTGTAATGACCAAAACGGATTTCAGCAATGTGTTTGCTGAACGGTTTTGGATTGCATTCAAAAAAAATATAGTCGCATATAAAACTAGTCTGAACAGAATGTTTGAAAATGTTTTTTGGAGAACTTTTCTGTTTGCAAGTTATTAATCAGAAAGGAGTCATTAACATGGCGTCAGTCGGACAAGAACTCTTAAATGTTCCGTTTGGTGATATGGTCTTGCAGTTAGCAGGAGCTATCGCTGAAGGTCAATATAAGTTGGATCGACTTAGTTGTGAAATTGCAAAAATGATGGGTAAAGAAACTATATCCTTGCCGTCTTTGGAAAAAGATAAGGAGTTGTACACGACAACTATGCTTGGTGCAGGTTTCCAACCAACATTTTATCAATTTACGGATACCATTATCGAAGTGAAAATGGCGATTACCATGGCGAAATCACATGAAGCATCCGTGAGTACTTCTGCGAAGGCTGGAATTGGTTGTTTTTCTGCTTCGGTAAATGCCTCTTATACCGGCAAGTATTCTTATTCTGTTGAGGGGTCAAGCCTCTTAAGAACCAAGATTACGCCGGTCCCTCCTAACAGTTTCCTTGAAAGATATCTTGAAATTAGAACCGAGATGTTACAAGGAGAAATGAAGCAGAAGATGGATGAGGCACAACGACAAATTGAAAACTCAACAACTTCGTCACAACCTTCCTCTGGTGATCCTGGGCAGCCGGAATCCACAGAGGATAAGAAAAATAATAACACCTAAAAAAAGTCGCTGCAGATAACAATGCGGTAAAATCAACAAACAATCAACCAAAAAGGAAACATCAAAATGGAATCATCAAATGTTGGACAGGAACTCCTGAACGTTCCGTTTGCAGAAATGGTCTATGAACTAGGTAATGCTATCGCAAGTGCCCAAACAGCCTTGGATGGTAATTCCATGAAAATCTTGCAGAAAATGGGGGATGCAGATAATTATCCTGTATACATTCCCTGCTTCGATGTAGGTGACGATGGAAAACTTTTCGAAGATGGTGAAGATGAAGATGGTAATGGTATAAAGCAAAACATTAAGACTTCCATGATTGGAGCGGGTTTCCAGCCGACTTTCTACCAGTTCGCTGAAACCATCATTGAAGTTAAGATGACGATTAGGTACGAACATCAGAAAAGTTACGAAAATAAGCAACAGGGGAATGTCACTACGAAGAAAAAGAAAAACGGTTTCTTAGGTCTTTTTGGCAGTACGAAGACTACCACAACCCCGATAAACGCAACATATACGAACAAGTATAACTATTCTGCTGAAGGTACGAGCTTGCTGCGTACGAGACTTGTTCCGGTTCCACCCAATACAATTATTCAGAGGTTTATCGACCTGAAGGCTCAGTATCTTTCTGTGGCTTATGATGCAAAGATTGCGGCTCTTGAAGCTAAAATTGCTGCAGAACAGGCGGCTGCCAAGGGAGAAGGTAATTAGCCTGGAATGTGAACTACTGTATAATATGTAAAAAAAGCGAGGTGTAGCGTAATGGCTATACCACGCTTTTCTATCCAAATTGACAATAATAATGAGTGAATTTGACCAAAGTATAAATCCGAATACAGAACCGTCTCTGTTAGACGGAACATTAGACTTTGGAGAAGAAGATGTCGTTTTTTTTGAGGAACAGTCTGCTTTAGCAGATTCTGCTCTTAATACCGAACCCATTGCTGAAGCAAATAATGATGTTGATTCATCTATGCCGGTTTTTGCAATGAGGATGGATGATGCGGCTCCGATGCCCGAAAGTATGAAAATAAGGTCGGAGTTTCGTAAGTGTATGAATATGACCTTTGCTGAACATCGGTCTATATTCAAAATGGGTGAGAACAATCTAAAGGCTATGCCGAGCATATGGAATGTCGGCAAATACTTTAGAATGTCAGGACTAAGTGCGCATTTGAATTTTGGGATGGATCAGTTATTGAAAAAAACAAAAATGTTTGAAATGACTGAACCTGGTTTTGCAAGAGAGATTCCTAAACAGGAAAAAAAACTTGATAATGAAAAGAAACAATTTGACGAAAATCTAAAAGAAAGGAGTAAAAACGTGAAACTTGAAGAAAGTTCACCTTCAAAAGGTGGCATGATGGCATCCGAAAAAATGATGAAAAAGTCAAACGGTAATGATTCCGTTAAGTTTGATAAAAGAGACTCTTTCTGTAGCCGTCAAAAAATGAATGATAATTCCTGGTCAAAGAAAGAACGTAATTCTTTGAATAGCATGGATGACCGAAAGAAAAAGAATGAAGACTTGTTCAAAGAACGTTCTTCAAAAAAGTCGTCTTTTGATGATGGCTTTGATTCAAAGAAATCCAAATCAAAAGAAATGAGTATGGAATCGAGTAAAGAAAAAGGAGCTGGAAATTGGAACCTGTAGCGGAATTTGTCGCGGGCCAGTTGAAGGAGCAATTCAACATGGGCTATGTTTATGTGGAACAGCATGATTACGAGAAGGCGAAGGAATGTTTTGAAAATGTGATAACTATATGCAATGTCGTGCAATACGAAGATGCTAAAAGAAAGGCGTATATCTCGTTGGCAAAACTCTATGTTTTGAAAAATGATTTTGTATCGTCGTTTAAGTCATCTGCATTGGCTTTTTCTGAATCCTCTGATGAATATGTAAATAAACAGGCGAAAGAAATTATTGTTAAAACGCTTGGAATTGCAATGAAATATGGCGTTGAAGCTCAAAAGAAAGGTGATGATAAGGAAGCTCTTTGTATTTACAAATTGGCGTTGCCTTTTTTAAAAAGTCCAAAAAAAGAAGTTGTTCAAAACGAAATCAAAAAATTGGAGATTGCAAGATGACTAATGAAGAAATTGCTAAATCATTGAAGGATATGAATAAAGATGCTGTGCTTTTTTTGAGCTCCGGGGACTACGAAAAGGCATATAAAAAATTTGAAGAGTATCTTGAAAAGATGATGGAATATAAATTTTACGATCATGCCGCCAAAGCTCGTGTTAATATGGCGAATACATTGTATATAATGGGACGCTATAAAGAATCATTAGAGTGCTTGAAAAGTTCTCTTAAGTATTTTGAAGAGAAAAAAGCTGTTGATTTGTTGAATGAAAACCGTATTGTTGAAGGAAACCTTTACCTTCAATTGGATGAAACTGAAAAGTTGATAGAACTTAGCAGTAAAATGATTCAATCAACCCGCAGTGACCGTATAAAGTCAATTGCGTATATGTTTGGAATATATGCGGATGAAAAAAAAGGAAAGGTGTCGATAGATTCGATAAATCAAGCGATGTCGTATGCTGAACGATCGAATGATAAGAGCGTTCTAAAACAGGCCTTGAATATACGAGCCGATTATTATGAAAAAAACAATCGGCCGCTTTATGCAACGCTCGATAGAGATAGAATAAAACAACTTTGATGTGCTATTATCAAAATAGAGAGTTCAAGTGAAATTGCTTGAATTCTTTTTTGAATTTGAGAGGGCTCGGAAATGAAAAATTTTAAATGCGAAGACGTCATCAATAAAATACAGTGGAATCAATTGCGAATAGTTATCCGTGATGATTTGCCAGAGAATGCTCTTGCGGGAGCATTTGGTGATACCATCGTGTTGTCGAAAAAATTGATTCAAATGGTAAAGAATGGACTGATTTCAAAATTATCTTTCCTCTTTATCTTTTTACATGAGATCGCGCATATTGCACAACAGGCTTTGGCCGCACAAAAGATGAAAAGGGATGAACTTAATGCTTATCTTGAAAAAGAACGCGATGATTTAGAGAGAAATGCGAATTCTGTAGCGAAACAATTGCTTTTGAACGAGTGTTGGAAATCTATTGTGGTTGCTTCAAAATGGCCAGGTTTAAGAGATTTAATAAATCTGAGTTGCTATCGAAATGTTCTGTGTCAGTATTGGATGATTGATGGAAAGTCGTCAGTTATTGCTTTGGGTGAATTCAATTGGACGTCAGAAATAGAGGATCGATTAGATTTGTTAAAAAAAATAGATAAAGAAAAAGAAGCGGATTCTAAAAGTTATCCCGAATTGGCTAAAATTGATTGCTCAAAAGCAAATGAATGGGTTAAGTTGCAGGCGTCTGCAAAGGTTTTGGGAATTCATGAAACGTTTACGGTAGATGCTTTCTGTGAATTGTTTGAAAATTTGCCATATGACGACGTACGGACATGTACACAGACGGAATTGCAAAATTTAAAAATGGATTTGTCTTCTGCAGCAACCCCGTTTGTGAATTCTAAAAAAATTATAAAAATATTGCGAGATGATAAATGTACTAGAAAAATTTTTATGGGGTGTGATTACAATGGAAATGAAATGTGGAAGGATTTTAATACAAAAAGTATAAAAATTCAGGATGAGTCGATGGGGAAAAAAAGAGAACTTGATTTGCTAAGTCTTAAAATGGGTGCAAGTTTTAATGATCGATTTTTTTTCGATAATCTTGGTGTTCCTAAAGCTATGAAATTAGATGATTTTCTGCATGCTAGTCATGAAGGCCCCATGCAATTTCTTCACTCGATGGATTGTAGTGATTCTGATAAGAATACAAATAAAGAAAAAATATTACGGTGGGTGGAGTTCTGTGTTGATGTTTTCAATAACGTTTCTGTATTGACGAATGGGGGTGAAAAAAATATAAAAGATATTTCAATTCGTGAATATGTTGAATCAAAACCTAATGATAAAATTTTGAAAGTGATGTTTAATGATTTGATAAAAAGAGATTCTTCTTATAAAAATTATACTATAAATAAATTTTTTGGGGGAGAATTGGGATATCATGTTGAATCTATGGTCATCGGTTCTGTTGCTCACATGATTCAAGATAGTTTTGCGTTGTCTCATACGAAACGAAGTCTAGATCCTTTTCTTTTGTGTCCGAATGACAAGAGTATGAAAATAGATGAGAATTGTAAAACGGATAACATAGTACGCGTTTATGATATTATTGAAGATGAAGTATACGATGTATTTGATCATGTTTATGAGGGGGAGAAAAAAACTTTTGAAGATCAAAAAAAATTTCGGAATTATTTGATAGATAAGGCAATGCCGATAATTTTGTTTGCTAATTACAATGAACAAAATAGTGATAAGATTGGAGGTAAACATTCCCATGCTGATATTTTTGTGAGACAATTAAATGCTGATGATGACAATTTTGAAAATTTTTACAAAATGACTTTAAACGCGCCTATGGCACGGGATTGTACTGAAGCGGTCCTTTATATGGCAGTTTCTGGTTATAATCGTGAGGATATTCGTAATTTTGTTGATAAATTATATCCATTGACTGAAGTAAATCTAAAAACGACGAAATCTGGTTTTCAATATTATAAAAAACCAGAAATTGAATCAAAATACAGGGGATTAAGTCCGGCATGGGAAACGTATGGAAAAGATTTAGAAAAGTTAATGTGCTATAATGTTAAAGAAAGTTTGAGTAGTAGAATAAATGTTTATTCTCATTTAATAAGAAGTATGAAAAATTTGCTTGAAAGCGCCATATATGACCTTCCGAATCCTATAGAAAAAAAAGAGAGTGCTTCGGGGATGACTTTTATAGAGTTTGTTAAATACATCGCGTTGCATTTTTCTGAAATTGTTATCGATATTTCTGAAATTGTAAAACAAATGCAAAAAAAACAGAGAGAAAACGTCCAGTATAAACAATCGATTTGTAATGATAGTGTGCTTTTATTAGAACTTTTACTAGATAAAATGTCAAGATTGCTTGAATTGGAATTATTTAGGCAGGAAAACAATGGTGCTTATTATCTACGAGATTATGTAAATGGTGGTCGAGAACATATAAAAAAAATTAAAGAGTCTTTAAGATGCGTAGCTTTGAATCGTAGTATAGAAAAATACGATTATGTATTACATATTTATACATCCGATGATTTTTTTGCTGGAACGGATGGAATGGTTTCTATTTTTATTGAAGGAACAATGCGCACTCACTCATGGGAAAAGATTTCTGATTTTAAAGAGAAGAAAAAACGCGGGTCAAGATATGATTACACGATAACAGAAGATGCTTTATTAGGGGATTTAGTAAAAATACAAATAAAGCAAAGCAGTAACGATGATTGGAAACTTGATAAAATTGTCATTGAAGAAAAAAAATCAAGAAAAAATTGGGTGTTTTTTGCAGAATGTTTGATAAAGCAAAATGATGTAATAACATTGATTTATGATCGCAGTTATTTTCGAGTGAATATTCGTACAAATAAATTATCTGGATCGGGAACTGATTTTGATGTGTATATAAAAATTATTGGTACAAATGTGGATGGAACAATTTCAAGAGAAACCCCAGAACAATTGCTAGATCAAGATTGGAGGGATGACTTTGAAGAAGGCCACAATGATGAATTTTATGTAAAATCAGATGTTGGTGTCAGTATAATAACATCAATTCAAATTCGAACAGATGGCTCGGATTGGTTTAGTAATAATTTATGGACTATTGATGAGATAGAAATAAAGGACTGTATTAGAGATAAATATTATTTTTTTAAAGGATGTAAGATTGGTAAAGAGCAAACTGTCGAATTTAAGCCTCAAAAATAAGCTTACAAAGCTAAATCATCGTTTGCTAATTCAAGAACTTCCCTAAAATCCATTTTTTTCTTGATGAAAATGGGTTGTTATGTTTGAACTATGCGTGTTAAATAATTTTTTTTATACACAACTAAATAGATGAGATCCGAAATTTCTTCGGCTCTCGTCTTTTAGTTTTCCGCTGTCTACTTCCACTATTTCTAGCATAAAAAAGATGAGAGTCAAGATTTCTCTTGACTCTCATCTTTTACTCAAAGGCCGTAAGGCCGACCTCATCGCTCAAAGCGACGAAGTCGCGACCTCATACCTCTTAGAGGCTGATCAGCCCTTCGGTATCCTTGGACATGGCGTCATAGAATGCGTAGCGGGCGTCCACTTCCTTCTGGAGGTCGTCGGCGAGCTTCTTGGCCACTTCCGGATTGTTACGGGTGAGCTGCTTGTAGCGGTTTTCGGTGTAGATGTATTCTGCAACCGGAATCGTCGGCTTCTTGGAGTCGAGGATAAGCGGAGCCTTTCCTTCGGCGGCGAGAGCCGGGTTGTAACGGAGCAGAGTCCAGTAACCGGAATCCACGGCCATCTTCTGGTGCTGAAGCTGGCTGTTGA